>OLNK01000428.1_pt1 | contig 54979 bp, 35 predicted proteins | sample 1672791 | NCBI WGS metagenome assembly OLNK01 (sample SAMEA3136724, study PRJEB25190) | human gut metagenome | biome: human gut; feature: human-associated habitat; material: faeces | place: Austria | collected 2013 | reverse complement strand
GAGCTTTCTGATTTAATTGTATCATATGCTTAAAGATAATTTGTCTCATATTTGTCTTATTTCTATTATCATTTTATCTTCTTTTTTCCTTCTTTCAATGGACAAATAGTCCAAAAAAAGATGCCTTCGCTAAAGCATCTAATTGTATGGAAGAGTAATAATTAAAACAAATGTTTCTGGTAAATCTTGGATAAACAATTGTCCGTGATGTGTTTCTACAATTTTTTGAACACTTTTTAAACCAATTTTATTACTTTCAATTTTTTGTAAATCTTTTTTCTTTTCATTTTCAAAAACAATTTTTATTTTACCTTGTTTAATACTAATTTCTAAATAAATAGGTTTATCTTTTTTAGCATATTTCAATATATTTGAACAAATATTATTGATCATTCTTTTCATCATTGATAAATCTAATTGTAAATCAACTGAGCATATATCAATTTCTTTTTCAATCCTAAATCCTTCTAATTCTAAATATTCAAGATTTTCTTGAAGATAATATATAAATTGTTCACTTTGAATCGTTTCTAATTGAGGCAATAAATCTTGTTCAAAAACAAGTGCATATTCAAATGTTTTATTTGATAAATCTTTAATTTGTTCTGTTTTTTCAATACATCCTTTTAAATAATGATCCATTTGTTTTTCATCTTTATAACAATGTAAGCTTAAAATATCCAAATAACCTCTTAGCGTAGTAAGCGGTGTTCTTAAATCATGTGATAAAGAAGTAATTAATTCTTGATGAGCTTCTTTAATTTTTGATTCATTTTGATAATTTGAATCTAAGGTTGTTCTTAAAATATCAACTTCACGTGCCAATATAGATAATTCGTCATGACTCTTGATTGTCATTGGATGATTTAAATCTCCTTGTGACATATTTAATACTTCTTCTTTTAAAATATTAATATATTTCACTTTTTTTCTAATAAAAATAAATGTAGGTAAAAAGAAAACTAATAAACTAACAAATAAAGCACAATAAAAATAATACTTTATATATTTTAATAAATGCATAGAACTAACATAAACAATTCCCTCACCATCTTTAAATGTTATTGTTTCTCTAAAAAAATTATTAAATGCGTATTGTTCAAAATCACTTTTTAAAATATACAAAGGTGTAAATCCTACCGGCTCATCAAGAATTTTTCCAAGACTACCATCAATGTATAATTCTTTTTCATTACAAAGAAGAATATTCGTATAATCATCATGCTTCTTTAAAAGATTTTTCAATTCCTTTTTATCATTTTTATCTTTTGAATAAATAGAAATATTTTTTGCTTCTTCTTTAAAACCTTTTATAAACGTCTTTTCATTAAAAGGTTTTTCAACGGTTTCAATGAAAGTATAGAAATCTGTTACATTGTTTCTAAAAAAGGCATAACATAAGATAGCTAAAATAGCCGAAGAAAGAAGTAATAAAACGATTTTCATTGATAAACTCAAATTTCTTTTAGTCAATATAATACCCCTTTCCCCATACTGTTTTAATAATACGTGGATTTTGTGGATCATCTTCTATCTTCTTTCTTAAATTTCGAATATGTACCATAATCGTATTATTCGCCCCATAATAATAATTTTCATGCCAAATAGCTTCAAATAGTTGACTTGCAGAAATAACTTGTTTTCTATTTAGTAACAAATAATCTAAAATTTCATATTCTAAATCTGTCAAAGAAAGTTTTTTTCCATTCAACTTAACTTCTTTATGTTCTTGATTGACTTCTAAATTTTCAATAATCGATGTTTTTCTTATTGAAGAAATCTCTTTTTCCTTTCCTTGATAAACATGATATCTCCTTAATAAAGCTTTTACTCTTGCATTGAGTTCATTATAAGAAAAAGGTTTGGTTAAATAATCATCCCCACCACTCGAAAAACCTAATGTTTTATCACTTTCTTGACCTTTAGCCGTTAAAAATAAAATAGGAGCATTAGTTTTTTCTCTCATTAATAAACACGCTTGATAGCCATTCATTTCAGGCATCATGACATCTAAAATAATAAGATCTATCTCATCATCTAATAACTCTAGCGCTTCTTTTCCATCTTTGGCTTCAATGATTTGATAGCCTTCATTTGTAAGTAAAACATGAACAACTTCTCTAATGTCTTCATGATCATCAACGATCATTATCTTTTCTTTCATAAACTTCTCCAATCTTTTGCCTTGACCCAGTTTTCGTGGTTCATCATATGATCTAGATGTTCCATTACTTTTTTTTGTGATGCATATTTTTGTATTAACTGCATTTTCTCATCATAATTTTTTTGATTTATCTTCTTTAATGCATGAGGAACATGCTTCTTTTTATAATATTTTCCAAAATAATATAAATTTTGATTTGTTGCTTCTATACTAACTATTTGTGATGTTAACCGATGATGAATATGTCCATATTCTCCTAATGGATTATGAGTTACAACCATCGCCCATGCTTTCTTATTTAAAATATAGGTAATGTCTTTTTTTATTTTTTGTTTAACATGTAACCACTTGTCTCTTTGACCATTTGTTTTATCTGGATAGTCAAACATTAATCCTTGATTATGTGTCTCTTTCATAATCCTCATAAATTCTTTTTTTCTTTTTTCATTATTTCCATTTGTTAAACAAACAACTAAATAATGTCCCTTCAATAAATGACTTCCACCCCAAATTGTTTCATCATCTGGATGTGCAACGATCATTAATTTCTGACATTGTTTTAAATCTATTTGATTAATTTCTTTTTGATGTAAACATTTAGAATCATCTGTTAAAAACCATCCTAAAACAACCATTATACAAATAACGATAATACTTTTCTTCATTTCTATCACCTATTATACCTTATCACTTATTTCTTAATAATAATTCATAAGAATTCTTAAGACTTTCTAAAGCCTCCTTTTACGTAGACTTTATTTGTTTATGATTTCTTAAGAATTGATTAAGGGAATTATTAAGAATGACTTGCTAGAATGAATAGCGAGGTAAAAAAAGATGAAGAAAAAAGATTATTTGTATATGTTGGTTTTAACTATTATACCATTATTTATGATCTTCATAGTAAAAAGTCAACATCTCTTATTTGGAAATTCAATTGATTGGTTTAACCAGCATGTCACTCTTGCTGATGCTTTAAGACATGCAATTAGAAGTGAAGGAACAATTTTTCCTACTTATCTTTCAAATTTAATGTCAGGTGTTAATATTTATCATTTTTCTTATTATGGTACTTTGAGGTTTGATGTTTTATTAGGTGCTTTATTGATTCATGTAAAAATGGTCAATATCATCATTTTCTATCAAGTATTTTTAATGATTTTAACACTGATTGCTTGTTATTTATTTTTAAGAAATCATCTTAAAAATCGTTATCTATGTTTTTTGATGAGTTTATTCACTTTACTTTCAGCTTTATTTTTTCAATTTCATAAACAAATCATGTTTGTAAATTATATGCCTTTTTTATTTTTAATGTTACGTAGTATTGATCGTTATTTTATAAGTCAAAAGATAACAAGTATTGTTATCTGGGGAAGTTGTATTGTATTACATAGTTATTTTTATTGTGTTGGGTGTTTTATTGTTTGTTTTATTTATTTTATGCTTCATTGTTATCGTTATAAAAACTATAAAAAACATTTTTTACATTTAATTGCTGCTTATCTTCTTATTGTTTTATTGACAGCTATTTATACAATTCCAACATTATTTGTAATTGCTGGTGGAAATAAAAGTGTGAATGCAACCAACTATCTTAGTTTATTGATTCCGACTTTTTCACTAAAGGGACTTCTTTATAATAACTATGGCTGTGGTCTCACTTATATGTTCTGGGTTTTAATTGTCTTTGGATTATTTAAAGAAAAGACACGTACTCTATCAATTATTTTAATGATTTCTATGTTATGCCCTATCGTCAGTTTGATTATGAATGGGTTTTTATATGCTAGAAGTAAAATACTGATTGTTTTTTTACCTTTGGTTATTTTACAAGCAGGTCTTGTATTAGAAAATAATCATTTTAAGATCAATAAATATATGCTATTTCTCTTTGTTTTTCCATTATTTTTTATACAAAGATCTGAACTTGTTTTTCTTGATTTAATTATTAGTTTGATCATTCTTTATTTTTCAAAAATAAATAAAAAAAGATGTTTTATTTATCTTTTAGTCCCTCTATTCGTTGTTTATTACAATAATCCTACAACCAGTTTTCTACCAAATAAACAATATAAAAAATACGCAAATCAAGAAGTAGAAACATTGATTCAAAGAAATTTTATAAATACTTTAGTTAATATGAATGAAATTCATCAAAATATGAATCAAACTTATCAAAATCAAGTAACCCGTCTTTCAGGTTATACATCAACAAATCATCATCTTTATAATTCATTTTTATTTGATACTTTAAAGATTCCTATTTCTTTAAATAATCGTGTTGGACAAATAGATCAAAATAATCTTTTCTATTTAAAGATGTTATCCGTTGATTCAATTATCTCAAAAAAGAAAATCGATGGTTATCAAGAAATTGATGCTATTAAAGATTTAAAACTTTATCAAAGTCAAGATATTATGCCTATTGCTTATGCAACAAATAAACTCTATAGCCAAAATCAGTTTCATCAACTGCAATATCCTTATACCTTGGATATTCTTTATAATCATGCCATTGTAAAAAATGGAAATAGTACAGATCAAAGTCAATTTATCAAAGAAGACATGGGTTTAAAGAGTTCATATCAAATTCAACAAAAGAAAAATAAAAAAATCACTTTTTCTCTTCAAAGAAAGACTAAAAATCAAATCATTGTTATTGAAGGCGATATTAAAAATTATAAACCACATCAAAGTGTCTCTATTGCAATCAATGGGATTAAAAATAAATTATCTAGAAGTAATTCACCTTATTATAATCAACATACACATTTTACTTATTTATTATCTGGTGAAAATATTAAAACTTTATCTATTTCTTTATCTAAAGGACATTATGATCTTAAAAATATTAAAACTTATTCTTTAAATAAAGAAGTTATTGAAAATAGAAACAAAGAAGTAGATTCTTTAAATATTCAAAAAGGAAAAGATGTTTTAAAAGGATCAATTAATGTTAAAAATGATGGTTATTTTATAACTCGTATTCCTTATGATCGTGGTTATACAATTTATATCGATGGTAAAGTTGTAAAGAGTGAAATTGTAAATGAAGCGTTTTTAGGATGTCCTATTAATCAAGGAAAACATAAAATTCAAATAAAATTTACCCCTACTGGATATCGTTTAGGTTTTATTCTATCTTACTTTGGATTTATGGTGATTTTTATAAATTATATTATTGAAAGGAGACGAAAAAATGAAGGATGATACAAAAGAAATAGTGAGTTATGTTTTTGTAGGTGGGATGACAACTCTCGTAAATTATGTTGTTTATTTCATTTTGTTAAAAATACATAGTCATTGGTTAATCGCTAATAGTATTTCTTGGATTTTTGCAGTTTTGTTTGCTTATTATACAAATAAAAGATATGTGTTTAAAAGTACAAATAATATAAAAAAAGAATTTATATCTTTTATCTTATTAAGATTTATGACGTTATTGATTGAAAATATATGTCTTTATCTTTTAATTGATTTATTAAATCTTCAACCAATGATCTCTAAAGTATGCGTCAGTTTTATTACGATTCTATCAAATTATATTTTATGTAAATTTAAAATTTTTAAAGAAGAAGGTGTTTGTCATGGATAAAATAAGCGTTATTGTTCCTTGTTTTAATGAAGAAGATGTTTTACCACTCTTTTATAAAGAAGTGACTCATGTTTTAGAAAGTATTGAAAATATTGATTATGAAATACTTTTTATCAATGATGGTAGTCATGATCATAGTGAAGATATTTTAAAATTACTAGCTCATAAAAATCCTCGTTGTTTCTATTATTCTTTTTCTCGTAATTTTGGAAAAGAAGCCGCTATGTATGCAGGACTTGAAAATGCTAGTGGAGATTATGTTGTTATTATGGATGCTGATTTACAACATCCTCCTTATTTATTAAAAGAAATGTATAACTCATTAAAATATGAAGAATATGATTGTTGTGCCGGTAAACGTATTGATCGTACTGGTGAAGGAAAATTAAGAAACTTTTTATCTCATAGTTTTTATAAAGTGATTCAAAAACTTACAAAAATGGATATGGATGATGGTGCTGGTGATTTTAGAATGATGACTCGACAAATGGTCAATGCTATTTTAGAACTTAAAGAATATAATCGTTACATGAAAGGATTATTTTCTTTTGTAGGATTTAATACAAAATGGCTTGAATTTCATAATGTTGAACGTCCTGTTGGTAAAAGTAAATGGAATTTTGCTAGTTTATTTTCCTATGCATTTAAAGGCATTTTCTCATTTTCATCAACACCTATTACGATTGCAGGAGTCATTGGTGGTATTTTAATAGGTATTTCTTGTATTGTTTCTTTATACTCTGTTTTTGTTCATCCTGTTTCCTATCTTACAAGTTTAGTTTTATTTTTAAGTGGTTTGCAACTTATCTTTGTTTCTATCTTAGGTCAATATTGTTCATCATGTTACTTTGAAACGAAACAAAGACCTATTTACATTATTAAAAATACAAATAATATTCATAAAAAAATGGGATAAATGAAAAAGGATTGTTATTCAATCCTTTTTTCATCATAATCTTTAATATTCAACTCTTGAAAAGATAAACAACTTTCTTCTTTTGTTAAGCGTACCGTTTTTCCATAATTATTGATTTTTAATAAATATTTTCATTTTTTTAATTCATTCCACAATAAAAAGAAAAGGATTGTTTATATGAACAATCCTTTTCTTAAATTCTATAATCTAATTATTTTTAACGATTATATTTTCTTTTTCTTAAAACCATAATTCCTAAACCAGCCACTAGAAGCATAGCCATCATTGTTATAATTGGTGTGCTATCTCCTGTTTTTGTTGATTTAACAACTTGACCAGTAATTGTTTGTTTTCCATTATTTGAAGAAGATGGTTGATTATTAGATGAAGAATCATTTGGTTTTGATGGTGTTGTATCACCAGGTTTAGATGGTTCAATATCTATTTTTACTTTCTTTACAATAACTTCTCTTGTAAATTCAACTTCATTACCAAGAGCATCAATTACTTTATAAACAATTTGGTAAGTTCCAGCTTTACTTGTATCAACATCATTACTTACAACTGTAAGTTTATCTGTAATATCTGTACCATCAACATCATAAGCTTTAACACCAGTTAATGGATCAAATTTATCACCAACATTAAATTCTTTAGAATCAATTACAAGTTTTGCTTTTTCAACAACTGTAATTGTAAATGTTTTACTTGCTGCATTACCAGCTTCATCACTTACAGTCACTGTAATTGTATAAGTTCCTGCTTGATGACAATCATAATCACCGCTAATTGTTAATTTATCTGATAAATCACCATCAACATCATCTATTGCTTTTAATGCTAATAAATCTTTGATGTCTGTATCATCATCTACATAAATAATCGCATCATTACCACTAATTTCTGGAGCTGTAACATCTTGTTTTCCTTTAAATGTTAATTCAACATGACGATAATTGAAACCATCAATGTCATCATAAATACGAATAAATTGTTTACCAGCGTCTAGTTTTACTTCAATTGTATCACTGTCTTGATAGTTAGACCATCCACCAGTATTTTTTAAAGTAACTTCTCCTAATGGAGTAGTTGTATTACCATCAACTTTCATAATAATAGCTTTTGTATCACTACCACAATTATGACTATAGTTAATCTTTAAATCATATACTCCAGCGGTTTTAGCATCAACATAATAATCTTGATAAGTACCTGCTGAACCAAATCCAATATTTTTAGTTGAAGAACCTTCAATTGCCCAACCAATTTCTTTAGAACCATCAATAACTTGATCAGCCTTAATTGTTGTTACTTCATTTTTTACATCTTTAACTTCTACTGCATCTGTTAATTTTTTGATTTGTAAATTTGTTAATTCAAAGCTTGGATTATTTACTTCAAGTCTTAAAGTTTGTTTACCAGCTTTTAAGTTTAACATTTGTGCATAACCTTGAGTATTTCCCCAATATTTACCAAAAGAAACACTACCTAAATTATCTGTTGCTAATCCTAAACCACCACTTAATTTCAAACCATTCGTAACAGCTTCATCATCTTTAACTTTATAAGTTAAAACATAGTTTCCTTCTTCTTCTACATTTAAGAAGAAATCTAAATAATCTCCTTTAGCACCATTTACTAAAGTACCTTTTTTACGATAAGCATCATTTTCACTTAATTTAACAGCTTCATCTTTTACATCAATACTATCTGGTAAACGATCTGTTTTTAATAATTTAATATTTGAAACTAAATCTAAATCACCATCACTATAGCCACTAGGTTTAACAGTAATTGTTCCTGCAAGATCATCATAATTTGTATTTGTACGTTCTAATGTAACAGTTGCTGTTGTACCATCTTTGCTTACTTCAACTTTGCTTACTTTAACATATTGTGCAATTTCTTCACTTAATGTTAAATCACTTGCTTTTATTTCTTGATTAAATTTACCACCTGTAATCTTTAAATCAAATGTATCGCTATCAAAATCAAGATTACCAATATCTTCTAAGCTTTCTTCATCATTAACTGCTTCAATGATTGTTTGATTGCTTAATGAGTAATCTTTATCTCCTACTTCTTTAGCATTGATTTCAACAGTTAAAGTACGATTACTATCGTAATCTACAACTTCTTGTCCTTTTAAAGTAATTGTTGCTTCTGTATCACTTACTCTATCTAAATCAAAATCAATTCCTTGAGGTAAATCAATTTTCCAATTATCTTTATTTAATCGTTCATTAAATTTACCATCTTTTAAATGAACAATAATCTTTTGTCCATCTAATTTCCCTTCTTTTAATGAATCGTTTTCTAATTGAATATATGATCCAAATGATAATGATTTTAAATTAAATCCACCATTATTTTTAGGAACAAACATAATTTTATGACTACCTTCTGATAAATCAATAGCAACTGTTCCTTTTTTATAAGCACTAAAGCTTCCTGTTGTTTCTAAAGTACTTGATGTTGTTAAAACATCATCTACATAAATATCAAATTCCGCATCTTTTTCAGCTTTAGCGTATTCAAGTTTCATCTTATAATTATCTGCTTTTTGAACATTGACGGTATATTCTAATTTATCATTATCATCAAAGAAACCAACATTTTCGTTATTTTCAGCAATAATATTTTCACCATAGCTATAATCTAATGCATTAATATACCCTGGTACATTTAAAACATCTTTTGCTTTAGTAAATGTTAAAGCACCAATATCCATATCCCCTTGTGGTAAGGATAATGTAAGTCTTTGTACGCCGGCATTTAATTTTACTTGGACTTGAACATTTCTTGTTGTACTCCATGCATTCCAATCTTTAGACCAAGTATCAAAACGTTTAGTGACTGTACGTCCTACTTCTTGATTATCTACTTTTAAAACAATTTGTTTATTGTCAGTATTACTATCAACTGATGGTCCACTTGTTGGTCCAATAGCGTGAGGAATTGAAACATTATAAAGACCTGCTTCTTTAACATCAATTAGATAATCTGCCCAAGCACCATCTTGAACGTTTCCAAATCCAGAACCATCATCTTTAACTTTTAATTTATCATAATTAACTGCATCGGTTGCTTTTAATACACCTGGAATTTCATTTCCTTTGACTTCAGCAATAGAACCATCCCAAATATAAGTTGCTACATTACCAGCAGGTAAAACAGCATTAAATTGTGTGCCATTCATCATCACTTTAAATTTTTGATCAGAGCCACTACGATTTGTAACAATCATGACAATTTTTCCTGTTTCAGGATCTTTAAAAGCGACATTTGTAACAGTTGAACTACTTCCATTATTTGTATCAATACGAACATATCCTGGTTTTACATATTTAGTAAATTGAGACATGATATATACTTCAGGTGTTGCCCAATATCTTTGAGGGTTATTGGCATCTTGTACAAATAATGTTGGATCAGGTGTTCCTACCCAATGATGAGTCCCAACATTACTATCTAACATTGTTACCCAACTATTATAACTTTCAGAACCATTTCTTAACCAAGTAATAATATCATTAGCACCACTTGTTCCCCAAACAGATCTTTCAGTTAAGTTCATACTTAATTTGTCTTTGTAATTATCATAGAAAGATCCCATTGTTGAAGCATTTCCTCCATATGGATGGAAGGCAATACCATCAATATTATAATCATCTCCAGCTTCTTTAAAGAAATCTTTCATAAAATTATCGGCACCATCAAAGTTATGATCAAAAGCCCATAGTTTAACAGCTTTTTCTTGATCATTTAAAATTGTACTTTGAGCTAATTCTGCTTTAATAGCTTTAGCAAGTTTAGCTTCTTGTGTTCCTGTCATAGCACAACTTGGATAGTTGATTTCAAGTAATGGTTCATTTTGGAGAGTCATAGCATAAATTGGAATACCTTGTTTTTTATACTCTTCTACATAACGCACCATATATTTAGCTAAATCATTAATATAAGCATCATTTAATTTTCCACCTTTTAATAATAAATCATTATTTTCATATGATTTACTACTAGAAGTTGCTGTTTTCATCCATCCTGGTGGTGTCCAAGAAGACGCAAAGAATTTAAGATTATTTTCTACTCCTAATTCTTTAGCAATCGTTAACATTTCATTAAGAACTTTAATAACACCATAATCTTGATCTTTTTGAATACTAAATCCTTTACCAGTTACATTATTCCAATCTGGTTTTCCATCTAATTCTTTACCAGTTCCATCATAATAAGTATAGAAATCTTGAGCTGTAAAATCAGATGTTCCAATTGTAACCCTAATTAAAGACATTCCCATACCATTAACTGGATCTAATAATCTTCTTAAAAATGCTTGTCGATTTTCATCAGTCATCTTTAATAAATTATGAATTGTTGCTTCTTCAATAGAAGTTCCCATTCCTAAAACACTTTGATATGTTTTTTGATCATTAACAATAATTGTTGTTTGCTTAGAATCATCTGCTACACGTAGATCTAAAGCATCTTTTGTTGCATTTTTATTAGAAATTTCAAATTCACCTTTATACCATGACATGCTTTGTGAATTTTCCGAAGAGGACATACTTACTTCAACAGCACCTTCTTGTAACATAGCACCTGTCCCAACATTCGTCACTTCTTCTGGAACAACTGGTCCTACATAATCACCAGCTTTTTCAAATGTATAATAATCAAAGTTAAAATCTTTATCACGTGCTACAAGTTTAAGTTCATGAACACCTGCTTTTAAACTTACTAAAGCGTTCATTTCTTGAGCAGTAAATGTTGTCCAACTACCTGTTGAAACAATAGATGTATTCTTCTTTTCTAAAACTAATTCATCATCTAAATATAATTCAAATGCCCCTTCAATTGTTGATTCATATTGACGAGCTGCTTGAACAGTTAACTTATATGCTGCTTTTTCAGGTACTTTTATTTTATAAGCCATATAACGCCCATCTTGTAAATATCCAACAGTTGTACCATTATTTTCTAATTGAATACTACTATGTGCATCAATAAAGTCTTCTGCTTCTAATTTTCCATTTGTTTTTTCTAAATCTACAACATTTGGATCATCTGGTGATGTAACATCACCTGTTTTTTGTGATTTCTTTAAACCATATCCTACAGGATATAAAACTTTACTTGTATCTGTATATTTACTTGTAATATCTTGAGGATACCAAGTCCATGTAATTGGATTTGTTCCTACAAAATCTTTATTGCCTAATAATACATCGGCAACTCCATCACCTTCACTACCTGGAAGCCAAGCATTGACAATTCCTTTAATATGACTATCATTTACGTAATCGGCAATGGCAATTGGACGTCCTGTTGTTAAAACTAAAATAATTGGTGTATCAGGATGACTATTTTCAATTTGTTTAATTGTACTGATATCACTTGCTGGTAATTTTAATTGACTCGCACTTCTATCTCCATTGCTTTCAGCATATGGATCTTCTCCGACAACCACAATTGCTGCATCCACTTTTGAAGTAGAATCTGCATATACGCCATTAGCACTATAATTAATCGTACCACCTTTTTTATCCATAGCTGCCTTTAAACCACTGAAAATCGTTGTACCCTTTGTCGTATTTCCAGTTGATCCTTGCCATGTAATTGTCCAACCACCACATTGTTTACCAATGTCATCGCCAGCACTTCCTGCAACCATTAAATTATCCATATTTTCTAATGCTTGCATCATTGTTTGTCCATCTTTTACTGTATCATTTTTTAATAAGACTAAAGATTCACTTACAGCTTGTCTTGCAAGTGTACGGTGTTCTTGTCCACCAAATAATGCTTGTGCATCTTTATTAGCGTATGCTTTTGAAGAATCATCTAAGAGTCCAATATTTTCTTTTGCTGTTAAAATACGTGCAACAGCATCATTTAAACGTTCTTCACTAATTTTATCTTCATTAACGGCTTCTACTAAAGCATTATATAAATTTTTCCAACGAGGTGTATCACCATCTTGTTCAGCAACCATTAACATATCAACACCAGCATTGATACAAGCAATGGCTTTATCTTTATAAGATGATTGATTTTCAATTTGATCTAAACCATTATAATCACTAATAATAATACCTTCAAAACCAAGTTTTTCTTTTAATAATGTTGTAAGAACATCTTTATTCCCATGACATTTCTTACCATTAATACTATTATAAGAAACCATAATTGATTGAACACCTTGATCAATGGCTTTTTTATATGGAGTAAGAATTTCTTTAACAATTTTATTATCCATATTCGCATTGATTAAGTCATTATAATCCCTTTCACTCAATTCAACATTGCCTTGGTTTGTTCCATTTGTTGTTAAACCTTCACCTAAATAATGTTTAGCAGTTGAAAGAGTTGAACCATCTTTTTCAATTCCTTTAATATAAGCATTTCCTAAAGAGGTAACACGTTCAACATCATCACCAAAGGTTTCATAAGTACGTCCCCAACGTTCATTATGTGGAACCCCTAATGTTGGTGTAAATGTCCAATTAGCTCCCATTGCTCTTACTTCACTGGCTGTTGCACTCCCAATATTTTCAACTAATTGTTGATCATTGGCTGCTGCTAAACCAATATTATGAGGATAGATTGTTGCACCATATAAATTATTATTTCCATGAACAGCATCTATTCCATAAAGCAATGGAATACCTCCACTATTAATAACTGCTTGTTGATAACTATTTGCTGAATCTACCCAATTGTTCAATTGATTTCCGGTTGATGGTGCAGCACCACCACCACTTAAAATTGAACCAATTTTATATTCAGCCACTTCTTCTGGTGTAATCCAGCGGGTATCCGCTTGAATCATTTGTGCAACTTTATCAGTTGAGCTCATATTATCAATTATATTTTGAACCCTTTGTGATATTGTTGACTTTGCATCGACTCTAATAGTTGAGGCTACAACCATTAAAGCCACTAATACTACTTTCAATATCCTTTTCATCATATTCCCTCCAAATTCATTGGTACAAATTCATTATATGCCTACATTTACGCAAAGTAAAGCGCTTTCATATAAAAAAGAATAGAATCTTTAGAATTCATACCAACAATTATATAATCGTGTTGTGAAATAAAAACATTATGATATAATGAGCTTTGGGTGGTTATATGTTAAAATATGAAATGATTGTTAATGATCTTCAAAAAAGAATAATGAACGAAGAATTCGAAGAAAATCACAAATTACCTACTGAAGAAAAATTAATTGAAGAATATAAAGTAAGTCGTAATACGATTCGTAATGCAATTAAAATATTAATTAATTTAGGAATTGTTTATTCAGTTCAGGGGAATGGGATGTTTGTTCGTGCGCCTAAAAAAAAGGGTACAGTTTATTTAAATTCAACACGTGGCGTGACAATGGATAATCCTGGTAATAAAATTGTTAATAAGTTATTAGACATTCAAGTCATTGAAGCTGATGAAAAGTTAAGTCAACAAATGAATTGTAAGATTGGAACGCCTGTTTATTATTTAAAAAGATTACGTATTGTTGATGGTATTCCTTATGCTTTAGAAAGAACTTATTATAATAAAGATATTGTTCCTTATTTAGGTAAAGAGATAGCTGAAGGATCTATTTTTAGATATTTAAAAGATGATTTAAAATTATCTTTTGGCTTTGCTGATAAATATTTAACAGCTATTAAATTAAGTAAAGAAGATGCAAAGTTATTAAATCTTAATGAAAATGATCCTGCTATTATGATCAATGATAATATTCATTTGTCTAATGGACTTTTGTTCAATACTTCAAATATTATTTACAATTATCAAACAACTAATTTTTATAGTGTTGCACAGTAATTAATAATAAATAAAAAAATCACAACCTAATGTGATTTTTTCTTTGCTTTCATACGTGCCTTACATTCATACATATTTTTATCTGCTTGATTCAATAATAACTTTAAATTTGTTTCTCGACTATGCGTAGAAAGTGCATAACCAAAGGCAAAATCAATGAATATTTGTTTACTAAATTCATTATAACATCTTGCTTCGTTTTGTACTTGTAAAATAATATCTTCTACGTCTTGTTGAGTAACATCATTTAATAAAGCAATAAATTCATCTCCTCCATATCTTCCAACAAAATATTTTTCAGGAATAGAAGTACGGATAATATGTGCAAAATTCATAATTAATGTATCACCAGCAAGATGTCCTAAAGAATCATTAACTACTTTTAAATCATTCAAATCAAAAACAATAATTGCGGTCGGTTCATCAAAGTGATCATAGTGAACAATCAATTCTTCTACACGACTTCTATTAGGCAAACCTGTATGCAAATCAATATATGCTTTTTTATTAAGTTCTCTATTTTTCTTCATTAAAATAACTGCAGATACAGATTCCTTGATCATCATTAGAATAACTAAAGCAATTACAAAAATCAATGCTTTCTCTATTTGATCTAATCTTGTCGCACATTTTTGAGAATAATCTTCAGCAGCTGTAACTGTTTCATCTGCTAAATAAAAATATTCTTCACTCATTTTAATAATATTTGTTTGTTGATATCCCTTTTCTCTTACTAAACTAATTTCATCTTTTAAAGATAACCAAGAAGTATGTAATTCCGTTAATTTCTTTTGATAATGTTGATCATTTAATGTTGTCAGTTGATACTTTCCACCACCATTTGTCAATCCATAAAAAATATCATCTAAATATTTAATTAAAACATCATTTTCATTTCCTGATATTTCTAATTTAATTTCTCTTTGTGTGGCCCCTCTAATAATTCCTGCATAATTAATAACACGTGCATTTCCTTGAATCTTTTTAACATCACTCATCATAAAAATCGTTAAAGTAATTAAAACAATGAGTAATATTCCCTGGGCAATTTTTTCTCCTAAATTTCTTCTTTGTTCTTTTTTCATTTACTTCATCTCTTTCCCTTAATACTATAACAAATTTATAGCTTATTCGCTATTAAAAAAGAAGAAACATAAAGTCTCTTCTATAAGTCATATAACTTTGCTTTTGCAAGTATTAATACATATAAAAAATCTCTAGCTGCTTCCTTGGTTTCAAATTTTTGTCTTGTTTGACTGATATAATTTACAGCTTCTGTCCATTCTTCTAAAGAATAATCATCCAATGAAAATAATAAAATTCTTCTTGCTTGTTTACAGGTAAAATCAATACTCTTATATAAATCTGAAATATACGTTTTTTTTGTAACAATTCTAATTCTTTCTAATAGTTCTAATTTTTTTTCCATAATACTATCTCCAATTTTAACTGAAAATTTAAAACTATATCAAAGCGTGATGGCACTTTGATATAGTTTGGGAAGAAGATATAAAAATATCTAAAAGTTGATGTGTTACACATCACAGTATTAATATACGCTATATCTTAAAATAAGCAAAGCGTTTTCATCTACTCTGTTACATGTTACATCTAATGTAACAGCATAAAAAATATATAAAAAGTGAGGTTCCCCTCACCTTTTATATTAAGCTTTTTGTTTCTTTAAGAAATATAATCCTAACATTGATAATAAACAAATAATAACATATAACATAATATTTGTTTGATCTCCAGTTAACACTTTTATTAACTTATGAATAGGTGAATCATTTTTTGTTGTTGTAATAACTGGTACATACGTATTTGTAATATCTAATCCATCGATTGATGTTGTATAACTATTAACGTAATCTTCACTTACAGTATAAACAACTTCTTTTCCATCTTTATATTTTGCAAGTTCACCAAAATCATATTTCCATTGTTGATTTTCTGTAACATCTTTAGCTGCTACTTCAATACCATCAGCATATAAACGAACTTTAATAGATGTTGGTCTTTTTTTTGCTTGATTATCATGATCTTCCCATGTTTTCGTACCTTTAAGATGTACTGTTTCTATAGCATGACTATTTGTGATAATATAACCAGCTTCTTGATTACCAATAATACCTACTTTATAGTCTTTAACACTATCTTCTTGTACAGTATAAGTGATTTTTTGACCATTTTGATAACTATCTAAATCATCAAATGAACTTGTCCATTGATTTTCTTCATTTAATTCAACTGTTTTTCCAGTATCTTCATCATTTGCATATAAATGAATAATGATATAGTCAGGACGTTTTCCGTCTTGATTATCATGATCATTCCATACCTTTGATACTTTTACATTTGTTTTTTCAATTTCATGAATATTTGTAATATTGTAGCCATCAATATCTGTTGTATATCCAGCTACTTCATCTTCACTTACTGTATAAGTAATTTCTTGACCTTTGTTATATTTTGGTAAATCTTTAAAACTATATTTCCAATCATCTTCTGCTGTTACTGTTTTATGTTTGATTTCTTGACCATCAGCATATAAACGTACTGTAATATCATCTAAACGTTTTCCATCTTGATTATTTTGATCTTTCCATGTTTTAGTACCACTTACATTAACTGTTGCTGATTGATGAGTATTTTTAATATTAAATCCATCAATACTTGTTGTATATCCAATAACTTTATCTTCTTTTACTGTATATTTAATTTCTTTTCCATCTTTGTATTTAGGTAAATTTCCAAAATCATATTTCCAACTTTGTTCACTTGTTACATCTTGTTCAGCTATTTCATCTCCGTCAGCTAATAAATGAACTTTAATTGATCGAGGACGAAGACCATCTTGATTATCATCATCAATCCATGTTTTAATACCACTTATAGAAACTTCTTCAGGTGTGTAATGATTTGTAATATTATATCCATTGATATCTATTGTATATTTATCAACATCATCTTCAAAAATTGAATATTTAATTTCTTTTGTCATAGCATCATCATATTGAGGTAAATTATCAAAATGATATTTCCAATGATCATCTGCCGTTACGGTTTTACTAGCAACAACTTCATTGTTATCATCTAAAACTTTTACCGTAATTGAATTTGGTCGTTTTCTATCTTGGTTATTATGATCATCCCAAGTCTTTTGTCCTTCAATAATAATAGATGGTACTGTTAAACCTAAGTTTTGATCTGGTAAATTATAAGAATATTCATTTTTACTTACCATTTCTTCTTTAGAAGGCATTGTAATATCAAGAATGGATCCTGAATTTAATGTATCATCATTCTTGTCAACATTTTCTTTTTTTACTTTAGAACTTTCTTCTACTTCACCTATATCAGATTTAGTAACACCATAATGACTGATATCTTTTTTACCTGATTCAAAGACAACTTTAAATTCACCTTCTGGTAAACCAACAAATTTATAATGTCCATTTTCATCAGTTTCAATTGTTGTTGGATATGTCTTTTTAACTACTTGACCATTTTCTTCAACATATTCTTCATAGGCTTCAAAAGGTTCATAGTTATCACCGTTTTTCTTAAGAATTGTAACTTTTACTTTTCCAACTCTTGTTTCACCATTTTCCAATTTACCATCTTTATCATGATCGACCCAAACAGTTCCTTCTAAAGAACGTTTAACAATATCTACTTTTGCTTTAGATGGAAGTTCATGACCATCATATAAAGTTGATAAAATATTAGCTAAATGATCGTGTTCAGCAGCAATGGCATCATATTCTAATTGAATAGAAACTGATTTATTAATGTCTAACTTAGCATCTTTATAAGCAATGGCTGTTGGCCAAGAACCAATTAAACCATCTCCTGTAAATGAAATGATATCTCCATTTTCATTTACGGTCATTGTCGCTTGTTTCCAACCATTTTCTTCATTAATTACTTCAGATGGAATAAGTGCAGCTGTTTTTCCTTTATAAGCTTCATTGTTTGTATACCATAGTTCTATGTCATTTGTGTCTCCAAGAGCTTTAGCGTTAAGAGAAACTGTTGAAAGTTTATATTCACCTTTCATAATCGTATCACCAATACCATCTTGTGGCATTGTATCTATAGCACATAAGTGATCAATAGGAGAAGAACTTGTATTTGTAATTAATAAATTAAAGTTTCCTAAATCATTTAACTCTAATAATGGTTTCCCTGTTTTTGTAAGATAAAATGATTTATCTTTTAAAATAGAAATTGATGTTGATGCTGTATTTTCATTATCAGATGTAAATGGTCGTTTATCTTCATCTGTATAAATACTAACAGATGTTTTTAATGTTTCATTATTTGCAACATCGTTTTCTGGATAAACTTCATCTCCAATTTTACATGAATAATGTAAATCTGGTAAAGCACCATTTTGTAAAGCAACTTTGGGAATTGTCCATTTTAAAGTTGTTGTGCCATCAGCATTATGATTTATTTCTGGTGTAATCACTTGTCCCTTTTTAACAGTTCCTTGATTAGGAAATTTCGATTGATATTGACCACCCCAATAAGCACTTCCTTCAATATAAGTAAGTCCTTTAGGAAGTGTATCTTCAAAATAGACAGTTGTTGTATCTTTTTCAGGTTCAACATTATTCCAATATTTTAATGAACCATTAATTACATAATCAACATAGCGTTGTTTATTGCTGACACTAAATTTTTGCAATGGATTTCCATTGTCACCCAATTGTGCTACTTTTTTTACAACTTTTGCTTCATAAGGAACAATATAAAGTCCATCAGCAGAAGTTACACTAAATTGATGTGATTGATCATTATCATAAACACCATTTGTATAATTGGGAACAGTATAAACATCTCGATGATCCATTGTTACTGGACTATGACTTACACCTTTTACAAATGATTTAGCAACTTTTGCATCTTTATTTTGACTTTTTACCCATTTACTCCAATCTTCTCTTGTTAAGTCATCTTCATTTGTTTTATTTGAGCTTTTTAAAACTTCTGATGTTTTATCTGCAAAATCTTTTTCAGTCCAACTATTTGTAACAGCCGTAATCATATAAACTTGATCTGTTTTAACTTTTGGATCAATATCTGCATTAAATTGAGCAATCAATCCTAAATTGGCAATTCCTGTATTACATCCTCTATATTGAACTAGAACACCATCACATCCTTCTTTTGGTGCTTCTTCATAAAATTTAAAATCACTCATTTTAGCAGTTTTCATCGTTTCATTATCTAAACCATTTTTATCATTTTGATAAACGGCATATAAGATTTTACAATCATATCCTTTATCCGTAACAGCATTACTAAATGAAACATTTTTTAATGCACTTTTATTAAATAAAACAAATTGATTGATTGCTACTGGGATATCTTCTAATAAATCTCCTGCTCCAACATTATTTTCATCATAACTAATTGTAAAGGCAACATTTGTAGCTCCAGCTGGTGCGATATCACCATCTCCCCATTTTTGACCATTGGTATATTCTGCAGTCCAATTACCTCTTTTAGAATAATAAATTTGATGTTCTCTTTTACCTGGCTGACTAATTTCCCATGTATTTGATTGAACATTATCTGTTTTAGGATCAGCTAAAGTTAATGTTTCAATTGATGATTCAACTCCTGTAGTTGATATAGCCTTCATATGGTCAACTTTAGCAGAAACGTTGATTGTTCCACTACCAAAAACATCTTCTAATTTTTTTCCATCTTTATTTTTATATGGATAAATGACTTTAAATTGGAATGCTGAGAAGACACCTTCTCTAATAGCATTTAAATTTTCCCAATACGATGCTTTTGAAGCATTTTCTTTAGGAAATTTATTTTTATCTATTTTATAATCTTTCACAGTTACATGCAGTGTTGTTCCCTCTTGTTCAAAAGAATAGTCCCCACTATCATAACAATGTCTTTTCTTATCTTTATCACTATACGCAAATGTTTCATTCGTATAAGGAATATCTGAAACAGCTGTTCCACCATTTTTATTAGCATTTACATAATAAAGTAATGGTTCAAAGCCTTTAGAAACAACATCTTGAGTACTTTCACTATTTTTAAGGCTATAATTTGATAAATCTATATCAAACGTAAATGGTTTTGAACTATCTGGAAATTCTACACCTTTTATTCCATTTCCTGGTTTTCTAATTTCTAAAGCCACACCATAAATTTCTTCATATCCTGTTACTTTATTATTTTTATATCCTTTCGCATTTTCTGGAAAATAGGTTGTATCACTTGTATTATTTTGATTAAAATCATAAACATCTTTTGTTTTATTTTTATCACCTTTTTTTGCTAAAACAATGTTATACATAGGTGCTGTTGTGACAATAACAGGTTCAATATTGTCTACAGTTGTCGAATTATTTTCATCATCTAACCATAATTTAATTTCTGGTTTTATTTTATATCCTTGTGTTTTATTTCCAACATAAAGAGAAAAAGCTTGTTCCACAGCTCCTGCTGAATAATCTTCAGGAACATTATAAGTTAAAATATAAACCTTTTTTCCATCTTTTTTAATTGGTGTTGGAATTTGATCAATAAAGTTCGAATTTGAAATTGAAAGTTCGTCATCATCTGGTAAAGTAATTTGATAATAAAGTTTATGTCCTTCTCCACCTAAAGCTGGTAAAGATGTTTTAACATTATACGTAATTGAATCAAATGAACGAATAATATCATTCGCTACGGAATTATCATATCCTTTATTTTCACCAGTTTCTTTATTCCAACAAAGTTCATCTAAATCTCCAGTTCCATTATCAGTAACTCCCGTGATAATTCCTGTACCCCAAATAGAACCGTTATTTGTAGCCAGTGATGCTGAGATTTGAGCATCTTGAGTTACAACACTTTTTGTATCTTTACTTTCTTGTGCTTGAACTTGAGATTTATCATCTTTCATTTCTAATGTGTTATTTGTTTGTACGTCAGCTTGTACATCATCAACATTTACAACCTCTGCAGAGGCTTGGGTCGTTGTCTCATCAGCAAATACCCCTACTTGAAATGTTGCTATGCTAATACATAGACACATGATCAAACAAATAATAAATCTTAATTTCTTTAACCCTTTCTTCATTTTTATAATTCCTCCCTAAAAAAAATACCAATTGCAAAATACTTATTTTTTTGCAACTGGCTGGCATTTAAAAGCCCCTATAGCTTTGCGTCATAACCTTTCGATTACTTTGCCTATGAACTTCATGTATAATATAAAATAACCGTCAAAAAAAATGAATAGTATTCATTTTTCTTGTTACAGGTTACATTGTTTGTCACAAAAAAAGAGGATTTTCAAAATCCTCAATGTATTACTACATAAATATATTTAAGCTACTTTGTAGAAGGTGTTAAAAATGTAAATAATTAAGCTTGTTTAATTTTTGTTAAATAAATGTAACCTAAACATGATGTAAGTAACATCATAAGATAAGGTATAACATTTGTTTGATCTCCTGTAGCAATACTTTCTGTATTATTTTCTTTTTGTGTATTTGTGTTTTGTATAGTTTGTATTTGATTATCTTTGTTTTCTATAGGTTGTTGATTTTTTAAATCATCTTCAATATACAAATCATCAACAATTTGTGTTTCATCAATAGATCCATTTAAATGCAAAAGTGTATACCCTTGTGGATTACCACAATCATTACGATAAATATTTCCTAAATCAGTAAGTGTACCTAGTTGATTTAAATTATCTGTATCTGTTGTATTATAAAAAAGTGCACTTGAACCTGCTTGAAACTGTGTGGCATCAAAACTAAACCACGCATATCTTTCTACAAAAGGTAATTCATCTAACCCTTGGATGTCATCAAAACCATTAATAACATAATCCATAAATTCTTGTACAGCTTCATTATGCTCATTTTGATTTCCATCATATGGATGCCAATATTCATTAGAATCCCATGCAGCAACTGCAAATTCAGTAATCCAAATAGGTTTTTGATAATGATCATAGACTTCTGTAATATAATTTAAGAAATTTTGTGCTGCTACTTTTGGTGTATAACCATCTTCAGCATTTTCTAAGCCAATATATCCTGGATAATTATGAATCGCAATAAAATCATCTTTTGTGTTTAATTGATTCCAATAATTTTCAAACCAACCATTTTCTTTAACGGCGGATTCACTTACTGCTGGAGAACCCACTCTTAAACCACTTGAATGAAAAACATCATTATAATCAGCTGCTAAATCTACAGACATATTTGCCTCTTGGTCATAATCTGGTTCATTAAAACTTAAAACTTTATCATACCCCTCATCTTTAATATTCTTTAAACGTTCACTGACATTTCCTACATCATTCCATATCATTGGAACAAATTCTAAATTACTATTTGCACTATCTTGATCATCATATGCTTCTTCTGACCAGTTATAATACCAAGAAACCCCCATATTTTGTGTATATCTTAAAGAATTTGTTTCATCTTCTTCATAAAAGCCCATTCCTTTTTTAGAAACATAGAATGTACGTTCGCTTACATTGATTTCATCCTCATTTTCTAAAACAGCAACAACTCTTACTGTATGACTTGAAACTTTTGTTGTATAAATAGATGTTTGTGTTGTATTTGCATCAACACTTTTAATAAATTCTCCATCAAAGTAAAGATCATATCGTTTAACAGAATCATTCAGTGGATTCCATGTAATCTTGATATCTCCTGCAGCTACTAATTGTCCTTTTTGTGGCGATTGCAACGCTGTTGTTTTCCACGTATCATAAGGATTTTCTTGAGCTTTTACAGTTGATATATAAGGTGAAAGGAGGAGGGTTGCACTTAAAAGTGCAACGCCTAATTTCTTAAATCCCTTCATTATTAATTTCCCTTATTCTTTCTTTGAAGGGCAATATAACCACCAGCTGCAGCCATCGCTAATAATGCATAAGGTACAACAATCATATCATCACCTGTTTTTACTTTAGAATGTTTCTTTGTTGATGAAGTTTTATTTGTATGACCTTTTCCAGTACTTGGTTTTGTACTTTGACCTTGATCATTAGGTTTTTGATTTGGTTGATCATTATTTCCAGAAACTGTTTTTAAACTATTAACTGCATTTTGTAATGAAGCTAAAGCTTGATCAACTTCATCTTGAGTTGCATCTTCATTTTGTAAAACATCTTGTGCATTCTTTAAGGCATCTTTAAATGCTTTCCATGAATCTGCTGTATAATCTGTTTCTTTTAAATCTTTTTTATCTGTATAAAGTTTATTTAATTCGTCTTTGCTTACTTTTACTACTAATGCATCTTGCGCTTTTTGTAATTTTTCAACAGCTTGATCTACATCTTTTTGTGTAGCATATTTTAATCCATCTGTTGTTAAAACTTCTGCTGCTTCATTATAAACAGTTTCATAAGCTTGATAGCTATCATCTGTATAAGTATTAGCATCCTTTTTATTTTCAACTAAAGCTTTTAAAGCATCTAAATCTAAATCATCATCTCCTAATTGTTTGATATCTTTAATTGTATCAACACCAATATATTTACCTTTTTGATCATTAGTATTTTGTTTTCCAACAATAGCAGTACCATTTTGATAGCTTAATAAGAATTTTCTAGACCATCCTTCTCCACCAATACCACTGCTTACACCAGAGCCAACACCATTAATAATATGATTGAATTTTTGTAAAGCACCATCTTCATTAGCAAATGTTTGAAGACATGCATTTTCAATTAAAACATCTTTACTATTTGGTACTTCAATCGCATTATCCATTTGAATTGAAACTGTTTTACCATCACCTAAAGTACCTGGTTGACCATTTTCTCCTAAAGTCCCACCAGTATAAATAAATACATTATAAATTCCTAATCCAACAGCATAATGTTTTTTCACATTATTAGCAACTTTATAAGCTGCATATCCATTAACTGAGCCATTATGAGACATCCATGTTTCTTGTGAAATTGGATCATAACATTTTTCATTTTGATAGAAATATGTTGAACCATTTTCACCATTCCATAAAGTATCATATTGATTGAAATGTTCATTGAATAATGCATAACATGTTACGTTATCACCATTAACTGTTAATCCATGATTTGAAACATTACCATCCCAAGCAACACCAGTTCCATGGTCTGCACGCCAAATCCAGAAATGATCACATAAAACATCATTACTATTAATTTCTAAAGCATCATCTGCTGTTGTTAAAGTATCTGTTGTACCACCTACACGGAAGAATAAATCTTGTAAAATAGTTGGGTTATTTCCATGATCTTTATCAGATTTTTTATTTCCAACTTTTAATAAATATTTCGAATGACTACCTGCATCAAAAATTAACCCTGCTACTCTTACACCATCAACATCATCAACTAACATAGCTGCTTCATCATTATCAGGAATAATAGAAGTCATTCCACTACCTAATAAGATTGTGTTTGCTTTTGTTACATGAATAGTTTCTTCTGCATGATATGTTCCAGGTGTAAAGTAAATATTTTTACCTTCATCTAAAGCTTTATTAATATCACTTGCACTATCTGTAGGTTTAGCAATATAGAATTCATCTAATGAAATAGATTTACCTGCACCCATTCCATCGTTATCTTTTCCATCACCCCAACTAATACCTTTTGTATTTTTTTGAACTGCAGGAACAAATACTTTGTATTCACCATCGTCATCTAAATATAAGAATGGTTTTTCAGCTAATTCTTTTGTTTTTTCAATATTTGTGAAGACTTGTTGTCCTCCATCATTGGCTGGAATATTCCAGTTTGAAGCACCTTGTTTACTTAATAATTCTTCACCAGTTGTACCATCAGCTTGTGGTAAATTACTTGCTTCAACACCTTGGAAGAAGTTATTTAATGTTGTTCCATAAGCATTACCTGCTAGTTTACTATTTCTTGTATAGAATTGTTGTCCAGAGAATGTACCAGCACTTAATTGATTTCCATTATCATTAAATGAAGCATTGATCCATGAATCAGCAACATATCCACCACTTGCCCATCCATAGTTCCAATCATATGCAATTGGTCTTTCTGAATAAATTCTTCTAAGTGGTGCTGCTTGAGCAACTGCCCAATTTAATTGATCTGGACGATAAGAACCATATCCTGCTTTTCCTTGTTCATTTCCAGTGTTATAAACTGAAATATTTTCAGCTGATCTCCAGAAGTTACAAGTAGCATTATCACCATTTCCACCTAAAGCACCTGCAGGTAGATAAGCAGGAATAGCAATATTATTTAATTTAACATCTGTTGGTAATTTTCCTAAACCACTCAATGTTGTATAGAAACCTAAATACATACATGATGTATCTGTATAATCTCCTTTTTTAAAGTAAACTTGGTATTGTTTTCCTTTAAATTGGGCATCATTTGTATAGTCATTTTGTTGATCAAATAAGTTCTTTAACAATTCATCAATTTTTTGAGTATCATCATCTGGTGAGAAAATAAATGTATTTCTACCAAATGTTTCTGTTTCTAATGAAACATATTCAGATTCATCTGCTTCATCAGCATTTTTAAAGTCTTCATCTCCAAAGTTTCCATTGTTTAAAGCAACTACTTTATAGTAGTTATTGTATTTATTTTTTTCATCTACTGCTTTTACTTTTGCAGAGTTTGTTTTAACAACAGCAACTTCTTTATAATCACCAAACATGCTTGTTGCACCTAAGATACGATAATGAGTCGCATTTTTAGCTTTATTGAATTCAACTGTAAATTCATTATCAGATTGTTTTAATTTTAATCCTGAAACAGTTTCAGGTTTTTCACCAATTCGTGTTGGTGCAGTAATTGTATCTGTTTCATAAATTGGATTATCTACTAACTCTAAGTTTCCATTACCACTAATGAATTTTAAATAGAATTCATATTTAGTACCAGCTTTTAAATTTTCTACAGTATAATGATCTGTATTTGTAATAGACGCAACTTTTTTAAATACTTCTTCGTTAGAAGCTTTCGCATAAACTTCAATATCAGTATATAAATTGATAGGTTTTGTCCATTTTAAATCAATTGTTGTTTGTGTTCTAGAACTTTTATCATAAGATAAATCAGTTACTTCACTTAATTCTTGACTTGTATGAATGATGAATCTTTCATTATCAGGAATTTCTTCTGTTGCTTCACATCCTGCTTCTAAGATATTATCATCATTAACTTTGACATAAGTTCCCTTAGCGGCATCTCTTAAAGCAAATTGTCCATTACCAAGAGGTTCAATAGCGATAGATTCCCAACCACCATTTTTACCAATAGAACCAACGGCTGGTGTGGCACCATCAACCCATTTAGCTGATGCAATTTGATATCCAGGTTTACTTACTGATTGAAAAGCAACAACATCTTTAATACCATCTCCATTTGTCCCAAAGCTCACATTAAATTTTTCAGCATCTGTAATATTTTCTTTGTCACCTGTTACATAAATTGGTGCATAATCTTCATCACTTTGATCTTTAAATGTGACTAATTTACCTGTTGCAACACTTTCAATATAAGTTGTATTATCAATGATTGCTGGATTTTCAACAATTGTAAATTCAGTAGCTTGACTTACATCATCTCCTAATTTACGAATTTCACCTTGATCATTAACAGTTAAATAATAACCTCTTGTCATATCTCTAATCGTACCAATACTATCACCTGTTTTTGTAATAATATAAGAACATTGTTTTAAATCATCATCATTTTTATCTCTTTGATTTGGATCAGCAAAAATAAAATCATTACCTTCAGAACGAATAGGATAATATTTTCCATCTACTTCATATCCAATTTTTACTTTTACCTCACCTTTAGAAGCATCTGCTCCACTTTGATCTTCTAATGGAGTAATTTTTAAAAGTGAATTTGATAAAACTTTTCCAGATTTTGAATAATCTCCATCTGCTTTAGTATCATTATTTCCCCAATTTATATTATGAATATAAATTGCTTTATTATTTGTATTTGAAATCAATGCATATGTGTTTTCTTCTTTGAACGTAAATACATCTTTCACTGCTTCTACAGAAGCAACACCCATTACTGAAAACGTCATTGCGAGTGTAAGTATAGAAGCAAGCAATTTCTTTATCCGTTTCATATTTTTCTCCCTTCTTAATACATTCATTTTGTGATATCTATAGAAAGTTGGCCATGCTTTCTATAGTCATGCACTTTAAATGAATGCATTTCTATCACACAAAATAAAATAGCATAAGAGTCTTAAAATAGATAGCGCTTTCAGTAATTGTGTAACAGGTTACATTCTTTGTCACAAAACTTACTTTTCGTCATAAATAAAAAAAGTGCTCATAATGAGCACTTTTTAGAATTATTCTATTTCTTTATTTTTTATTGCTTGAAGTTTTCTTCCAATACGTTCAATAATGTAAACGACTGGAACCTGTGAAGAAATATTCTTTGTATTTGGTAAAATCAATTTTTTAATAAAATATGGAATTGTTAAATCTGACATTTTAGCAATCGTACTATTTGTATCATTTACAATTGAAATAATTCTTGATTGTACCCCTCGATAAAGTCTTAACTGATCAATAACTTCTTTTGTTTCTCCACTATTTGAAAAAGCTACTAATAAACATTTTTCAAAACGATCAGTAGGTGCAGGATAAAAAGGATCATCAATATATTGGCTATAATAGCCCATATTAGAAAAAAATCTTGCAGCATATTTAGCCATAATACCACTTTGACCAATTCCAAGACAAACAATAAAATTACTATCAACAATATAATTTACAGCTTGTTCAATATTATCATGAAATTCTTTTCCTTTAGAGTATTCAAAAAATTGATTCAACATTGTGATTTCGTCATCAATTTCTGGCATTTTATTGACTTCATTAAATCTTTTTAACTCTATTTTAAATTCAACAAAACCATCGCAATCTAGTTTATGGCAGAAACGAGTAATCGTTGCTGTTGATACATGACTTTCACTGGCAAGTTCTCTTATATTCATTTTAAGAACTTGATTTATATTTTTTATAATATAATTATAAACAATTAATTCTGTATCATTAAGTTTTGAAATTTGTTCATATGTAAAAATCATAATTTTCACCCTTCCTTGAAAATATATTTTATCATAAACTACTCTATTTTTCATTTCTAATATAGAAAATAATTCATATAGTTTTTAAGCATCATAGATAATAGCTTTGAAGTATTAGACAAATCATTTATTCTTTTTATAATAAAGATAGAGGTGATAGAAATGGAATATACTACATTAGGAAATACTGATATTAAAGTTTCTAAAGTATGTTTAGGATGTATGAGCTTTGGTAAAGCTGGAACATTACATGATTGGACTTTAGATGAAAAACAAACAGAAGAAATGGTCAAACATGCTCTTGATCTAGGAATTAACTTTTTTGATACATCTAATAATTATTCTAAAGGAACAAGTGAAGAATATTTAGGAAAAGCTTTTAAAAACTTAGGAGTTAAAAGAGAAGATGTTATAATTGCATCCAAAGTTTATTTTAATGAAGGCAGACTTTCTAAAGAAGCAATTTTTAGAGAAATCGATGGTACTTTAAAACGTTTAGGAACTGATTATTTAGACTTATATATTATTCATCGTTTTGACTATGACACACCAATAGAAGAAACAATGGAAGCTTTACATGAGCTTGTTAAATGCGGTAAAGTACGTGCTATTGGCGCATCAGCAATGTATGGTTATCAATTCCATAATATGCAAATTGTTGCTAGAGACAATCAATGGACACCATTTTCTACAATGGAAAATCATTATAATTTACTTTATCGTGAAGATGAAAAAGAATTGATTCCTATTTGTAAACAAATGAATGTTTCTTTAATGCCTTATAGTCCTTTAGCTGGAGGACATCTTGCTAGAAATACGTGGGAATCTCAAACATTAAGAGGGCAAACTGACCGTGTAGTACATGGCAAATATGATCAAATGGAAAAACAAGATATGGAAATCGTTAAAAGAGTGGATGAACTCTCTAAAAAATATCATTGTAAAATGTCACAAATCGCTCTTGCTTGGCAATGGGCTAAAGGTATTTCTTCCCCAATTATTGGAGCAACCAAAATGTCTTATATTGATGATGCCGTTGATGCCTTAAATATCAAACTTACAAACGAAGATCTTGCTTACCTTGAAGAAAGGTATGTCCCTCATCCAATTGTAGGTGCTATCAATGAAAACCCACCACAAGGTGTAATGTTATTAAATAAAAAATAATTTGTTTATACAAAAGAACCTGTTTGAAATAATTAATTCAAACAGGCGCTTTTTAATGGATGATTTTTAAAATGTCATCTTCGTTTGTGATAGCAAAAATTGAAAGTGTTAATGTATTAAGTTTTTCAATTGAATTATTTTGTATTGCTTGTTCGAGTTGATTTGGTACATTTCCTAATTTTACTTTCAATAATGATAATACTGTTTTCTTTTCTCGTTTTTCGCCTTCTTTTCATTCCTTCACACATATCAATTTCATCTCCTTCTGGTAAGTCTCTAATTAAATCTAAACTTCCTGTAATGATGGCTGCATAAATAAAGTTATCTCTATTCATCTTTATTCTTCGATGTAATCCCTCATAGTTTCCTTTATACATCTCTTGGATGGCTTCTTGTTTGTTCATCTTTGATCTTACTGGTATCTATTTCTTTGACATCGACAACTTTGATTTTCCAATCATTAACATATTCTTTTAACTCTTCTGGTATATCAAAATAATCACTTAGTTTTAAAGGGGCATTCCATTTTTTATCTGTTTTAAATACTCCGTCATTTCATAGATTCCACATCGAATCACCATTTCTTGAGCGATCGTACTTTGATGTTCAACTCCAAAAAAACAATAAACACCATGGATATCACCTCTAACGATGATATCTCTTCTTCTTTTTTTATCTTCTGCACTCTTTGTATCATTGATTATTACAGCACTATCATTTTCAAAATGTATTAAGAAAGTAAATATCATTATTGAAGAAGGAACGACAGGCACTATCGGGTGTTAATTTATTTGTTAGTATCAATTATTATTACCTGCTTTCTTTTTGATTTGAGGTAACTTATCTAGATTTGTTACAAATAAATTGTATCCTATGTCCTTCTCTATTTCGTCTCAAATTTGTTTCATATTTGTCTCAGTTTTATCTCAAATTTAATTCACAAATATTTCTTTTCTGTTATTATTATATACTTTCTTTTCTTTTAATTCATTGGGCAGATTGTCCAAAAAAAAGAAGTCACAATGACTTCTTAAAAATTTCATATTAACTTGCATCTATTTTACGTTATTTTTTAATTTTGTAAAAATAAATAATAACAATGTTCCTACAACTGTTGATAAAACAATTAACGCTAAATAATATAATGGATTATTGACCATCCATATTAAGAATAATCCTCCATGAGGAGAAGTAATTGAACATTCAAAATACATTGATAATGCTCCTGCAAGACCTGCTGCTAAACAACATGCTGGTAAAATGACAGTTGATTCTTGTTGAATAAATGGAATAGCTCCTTCAGATATAAAAGATATACCATTAATATAATTCATTAATGCATCTTTTCGATTAGAAAATCTATTTTTAGATAATGTTGCTGTTAAAGCAATTACAAATGGTGGAATCATTCCTCCAGCCATGACTGCAGCCATTGGATAATAATCATAACTTATAAGCATTCCTATTCCAAAAACATAGGCTGTTTTATTAATAGGACCACCATTATCAATAGCCATCATCATTCCTAAAACAAATCCAAATAAGATTTTTGTTGACATTTGAGATTCAACAAGTGAAACATATTGTAAAATATAGCTATGTGCTATATACAAATAACCATTTAAATAAATCATCACAAGTAAAACAATAACAGTTGATAAAACAGGATGGAATAATGATGCTTCTATTCCTTTTAAACATTGTGGTAAATAAGAAAATAATTTCTTTAAAATCAATGAAACAAATCCTGCTAAAAAACCAGCAACAATTCCTGCAAGCAAAGAAGTTGAATTAGCAGAAATTGATGACATTGAAATTCCTTGACAAACAATTAATCCACCAGCAAAACCTGAAACCATTGCAGGTCGATCTGCAATACTATCAGCAATATAGGCTGATACAATTGGAATAATCATGATTGTTATTAATTGTTGAACATAATTTATAAGTGTCAATGATTGATTTGATAATACCTGATCTTTAACAAGATATAAAATACCATATAGAACTCCACTTGCAACAAGGAATGGTAAAGCATGTGAAATACCATTCATTAAATGTTTGTAAAATAAACGTATGATATTTTGTTTTTCTTTTTTAGTATCATGATGATATATTTCACCATCGCCATTATTTGCTTTTTGAACAAGCTCTTCAGCTTTCGAAATCCCATCTCTTACAGGAACTTGAATTACTTTTTTCGCTTCAAATCTTTGCATTTCTACTTTTTTATCAGCAGCTACTATAATACAAGTACAATGATCAATATCATCTTGTGTTAATTGATTTTTAACCCCTTCTTGCCCATTAGTTTCTACTTTAATAGAAATATTTAATTTTTCTCCCGCTTGTTCTAAAGCTTTAGCCGCCATAAAAGTATGAGCAATTCCTGTAGGACACGCAGTTACTGCTAAAACAGCAGGATGAACAATTTCTTTCACTTCTTCTTTTTTATTTTCCTTAGCATCTATTAATTGTAAAAATTCTTCTTTAGAAGATGCATTAATTAAAGCATTTCTAAAATCTTCTTCCATTAATAAAGTAGATAACTGTGCAAGAGCTTGTAAATGAGCACCTCCCGAATCTTTAGGAGCACCAATCATAAAAAATAAATATGTAGGTTGTCCATCAAGAGATTTAAAATCTAATCCTTCTTTAACAACCATTGCAGATAATCCCGCTGTTTTCACACCTTCACTTTGTCCATGAGGAATAGCAACACCATCACCAATTCCTGTTGTACTTTGCATTTCTCTATTTAAAACACTTTCTTTATAAATTTCTTTATCATTTAATTTTCCACTTTGATCTAATAAATCAACCAGATGATTGATTGCTTCTTCTTTATTAGAAACTTGTGGATTTAAATCTATCGAATTTATATCTAATAATTCTATAATTCTCATTTCTAACAACCTTTCTTTTTTTGTCTATCATAAAGCAAAAAAGTTGTTCAATCAAGAACAACTTAATCATACTGACATAACTTATAAATATCTTTGATACAAGTTCCTACATCTGCTGGTTTATGTGCATCACTCGCTGTAATAATATCCACATGATGTTCTTTAAAAATATCCAACAATTCTTTAGACAAACCTTTATCAGGATGATGATAACGATAATAACACCCTGTATTACATTCCCCTTTAACATGATGTTCTACTAATAATTCAGCAAGTTCATGATAAGTTGGTTTTAAATCATAAGTTGGATAATAACCAAACATTTTAATTGTATCAGGATGAGCTAATTGCGTAAATAAATCGCTTTTAACTAAATCAAAAATCAATTCATAATAACGATGATAAATATCATCTACATTATATTTTTCCCAAAGTAGTTCTTTAGACCAAGGCATATCATATAAAAGTCCATCAATAGAATGAATAGCTCCTACTAAAAAATCAAATTGATAGGGTTCTAAAATATGTCTTATTTCTTCTTTATATTCAGGAACATAACATACTTCTAATCCAAATAAAACTTCTATTGGAAGTTCTTCCTCTTTTACCTCATTAATTAAACGCACATAACTAGAAAGTGTATCTTTAAATTTCATTTTCTTATTAGCAAGCCATTCTCTTTGTTGATCACTTGCTTCTTTAACACCTTGATAAATAACTTCAAATTCTTTAAAACGATGTGTATGATCTAAAATTTGAATACGATCAAATCCTTGTTTATAAGCTTCATTAATAAATTCCATTACATATTCTTTAGTAAGTGGTCCGTTTTCTAAATGCATATGTCCATCTACTAGCATAGGCAATCCTCCATTCATGTTGTATACAATTATAGACTCTTTAATAAAAAAAACAATCCATTTAATAAAACATCTTGTTACAAAAAAAGTAACAAAAACAGTAGATTATTTCCTCTCTATATTTTACTAATATTTGACTATTAAATTTATCATTAGATTTAAAATTTAAATTAGTAGCATATAAATATTTTAGTATACTTGGTATTTGTTAAGAAAGATCGTTCAGTTTTGAATAGTGTCGTTAGGTATTTAAAATTGAAAACAGCGAAAAAGCCTTTAAGCATCAACTTAAAGACTTTTTCTATTTCTCTATTAATTTTCTTTTTTTCTTACAAATACCATCACAAACATACTGCTTACTAGTAGCATCATTAATCCTATAATATTTGCATTATCTCCCGTTTTAGCTTTCGTTGTTTGTTTTGTATTTGATTTATTTATTGAAGTAGTTACCGTTGTTTTTAATTCTTTTTTATCTTTATAGATAATTGCATAGTCACTGAACTTATCTGTTTCAAATGTTAAACTGTTTGTCTTTTCATTATAGATTGTTTCTAAGATATCTACTTTTCCATTATGACTTCTTGCGATATAGTATTCTCTTTTAGTTTTACTATCTTTATTGATTAGTTCTTCTGGAACTTTGATTGTTACTTTCATGACTTTTGAAAGTTCATGTATACTTTCATTTGTTCCATTAACTATTTTATTTAAAGTAATATTTAAGTATTTTCCTACTTTATATCCTTTTGTACTTGTTTCAATAAGTTCATTTGCTTGTGCTTCTTTTACTTCTAATACGATTTCTATTTTCTTACCTTCTGCTACTTCACTTAATTCATTTGCTGTTATTTCTTTGTTTTCAATAAGGATATCTATAATTTCATCTCTACTTATTTCTACATCTCCTGTTGTTTTAACAGTAAATGATCCTGTTCCTATCTTATCATTTTCTTTTGGTAAAATAACATAAGCATATTCAAAGGATCCTGTATGGTTATTTCCTTTAGCTTTGATCGTTAGAACATGTTTTCCTTCTTTCGTTGCTTGATTATCTAATACTTCATAATCTTCTTTATTTAATGCTTTTCCATTGACTAAAACTTGTTCTACTTCTTGTGTTTGTTTTTCTCCTGTATATTTTAAGACATTTCCTAATACAACTGTTCCTTTATCAATCGATAATGGATTAATTGTATATGTTCCATCTTTAAAAGTAATATCATAATTTGGATTTGATCCTTCTTTTTGACTTACTTTTATCTTATATGTTCCTACATCTTCTCCTTCTTCTCTTGTAAGAATAATTCCTGTTAATTTATCATTACCAATAAGTTTATCATTTACATATGTAAATTCAGAGTCTTCATCTCCATATGTCTTTGATGCATCATTTACAGTAACTGTAATCTTTTTAGCTTTAACAGTAAGATTTATTTCTTTAGATATTTTTTTATAATTCTTACTTTCTTTTTGACTTACTGTAATGATGACTTTACCTGCGCCTTTGATAACTACATTACCTTCACTATCTACTGTAGCTACTTTTTCATCGCTACTTGCATATTCAATAGCTGATTCATTATCTTTACTTTGAGCATGAATTGTAAATGCTTCATCACCATAAGTCTTTTCAACATCTTTTTGATCAACTGTTAATTCATGATTGATTTTATTAACAGTTAATGTTACTTCTTTACTATCACTATCATAGTTATGATCAACTCCTAATGTAACTTTTAATTTTGTTGTACCAGCATTATGAATTGTTACATTACCTTGATCATCTACTGTAGCTACATCCTCATTACTACTTGAATAAGATAATTTTCCATTTCCTTTATGAGATACTTCTAATTTAAATCCTTGATCACCATATTTTTTATCATTCACTTCTTTTACTTTTAATCCAGCATCTGCACCTTTTACTACAAATTCAGCTGTATTTGTATCAGTTAAATTATAGTTTTTGTCATCGATACTTGCTGTAACAGTATATTTACCTGCATGACTAGAAACTTCTGTTCCATTAACTTTTGTTCCATCATACCCTGTTCCTGTGTAAGTTAATGTTACTTCTGGATGATTGCCATTTTCTACATCATTTAACTTAGCTGTAGCACCTGTAATTTTTTCACCATAAGTACCACCATTAGGTGTTATTGTAACAGTTATATCTTTTGGTTTAATTGTATAACTTGTTGTTACATTTTCAGGTAATTTATAGTTGGGATTACTTACTTTTGTAGCTTTAGCTTCATAAGTACCTACATTTTTATGTTTATCTCCATCAACAGTAATTTCACATTTATCACCATCTACTAAGTTATTAACTGTAGCCGTTGGTAATTGTTCTTTCCCATTGTAAGTTAATTCTTTGTTCCAGTTTAAATCAATTGTTCTAGGATTGATTTTATTTGTGATTTCTTGTACATCTACATCTTTAAAGTTTTTATTTCCTTCTACTTTGTAGTAAACTGTATATTCTTTGGCATCTTTTCCTGTTGGAATTGATGTTGACCAGTTTTTATTGTCTAAAGAATATTTTACTGTTCCTCCATTAGTAGATGCTGCATTTACTAATTCTTGTTCACTTCCATTATATGTTAGTGTTTTTGTTGTTGGTTTCGTAACAACTGGTGTTGCTTGGGTAATATTGAATTTTACTGTTGTATCAACAGTACCGTCTTCCCATCTATAATTTGTAGGATCTTTTAAAGTCAATTGAACATCATATTCATTTACATCAATACCACCATTATTTTCTTTAACTGTGTATAAACCATTTTCTGAAATATTTGCAGTTAATGTTTGTCCTGTATATACTTTGCTTTCTACTGTTGGTTTTTTTACTTTTCCCCAGTTAACTGTAATATTATTTAATGTTGTTTTATTTCCTGATTTATCTGTTACTTCGATTGTATATGTTCCTTTTTTAGGAACTAATGTATAAGATGTTACAACTTTGTCATCTACTTTTACTGTATCTAAATTGTTATCAGTTACTGTAAATGTTTGTGTTTTCGTATATGTTTGATTGTTTTCTACACCTGATACTTGTGGTGCAATCGTATCAATTACGATACCATCTGTTGAAACATATTTAATATTTCCTGCTTTGTCTGTTACCTTGGCATAAATAACATAATTACTATCTTCACTAAATGTAACAGATGTTCCTTCTTTCCAATCTACTGCTTGTAATTGTTTCTCTGTTAGTGATTTTTCACTACCTGATTTATCAACATAATAATAGTATTTATTAACTCCACTACCTTCATCTGTAGCTGTAATTTCTGCTTTTTGTGTTTCTTTAAAGAATAAACCGAATGTAATTGTATTTAAAATACTTTTCCATGTTTTATTGGATACCTTTATTTCTGTATCAGGTGCTGTTATATCAGCTACTCCTTCAACTGTAATATTTGTATCTTTTTGAATATTTTTAATTTTGTATCGGTTATTGTTATCTAATTGAACTGTTTCACCATTTACCTTAACAGCGAAATCTTCTGTTTTTGAATAGCCTTTATTCAAGGCAAATGTAAGAGTACTTGATTCATTATAATCAACAACTGTATTACTAACACTTAAAGTATATCCAACTTGACTAGCTGGAACTTTTACTTTGATTTCTTGTCCATTGGCTACATATACTTCTTTATCAGATGATGCATAATAGTTTTTACTATCTTTATATCTTACATAATACTTACCGGTAGATAATCCTTCTACAGTATCTCCAGAAATACTATGCCATTCATTTTCACCATCTTTTCTATATTCCATTGATGAATCAACATTATTTAATTTACCATCTGTTCCACCTTTATATGTTGTTCCTGTGGCTGTTACAGATGTTGGTGCTTCTCTATGGGCTTTGACAATTTCGAATGTAACTGTATTTTGTACAGGTAATTTATAATTTGAATCACTCAATTCAGTTGCAGTTGCAGTATATGTACCTACTTCAGTTTGTTCACCAGAAACAGTCACGTTACATTTGTCATCTCCAACTGTATTAGTAACAGTTGCTGTTGGAACATGTGGTTTACCATCATATGGAATTTTAAATGTATTTGTTCCATCTAGTTTCCATGATAAAGTTGCTGTTCTTTGGGTAATAGTAATAAATTTTTGAGGAGACGATCCAGACTTATAAAGATCCGATCCCGAATTATATATACTTAAATAATATTTTCCTACGTCTGGATATTCTTTATTGACCTTAACATTTGTATCACGATAATAATATTTATATGAATATTGACAATTATCTAACATACTTTCAGGGACAAGTTCTGGTTGTTCTCCATATTCCCATGTGTATTTAACAATTCTAGGTGGAGTAGGTTTTGCTTTTAATACAGTAAATTTAAGTGATTTTGTTGTTAAACGCAAATAATGATTTGTTTCAGAAACTACTCCTCTAATAAAATAAGTACCAGGTTTTAGACTATTTAACTCAGCTAATAGCTTATCTGAACTTATTGGTTTATATGTACTGTCATCATCATCACATTTCTTGTATTCATAAGAAACAACTGCATTTGAATCTACATAATTTGGATCCATAAGATGACCATACCCATCATTGACTTTTACATATGGACCAAATTCTGATTGATATCCTTGATAAGTATATTCACAATTATCTTGTTCTTTCCAGTTCTTATCTTTGAAATATATTTTATTTGTATAATATTCTGCTTTCGTAATTGTGAATTCTCCAAAAACTGAAACTTGATTCATTGTTAGAGTTACTGAATAATCTCCTGGTTCTGTTGGTCTTTGTGATAATTGTTGTCCATTTTGATAATATGTTAATTTGTATGAATCTCCTGATATTGGAAAACTATTGGTATTCTTACCATTGGCATTTTCAACCCAAGCATTGCTTCCTCTGTTATACTCTCCATTTTGTGTTTTTAATACTATTTTTGCAGTTGTAGTATCTGGATCCTGATAATCACATTCATTATTTCTTTCTTCTTCACTACAGTAACCTTTTATTGTTTTTCCACTTTCATCGCTGTTATCAAGTACATAGTTCCATTTGTGAACATGTTTTGCTAAATATATATATTGACCTTCTTCGTCATATCTAAGATCAACTCTGTATAATTTGTCACTATTTCTTACAAAATTTATTTTATTCAAATCATCTCTACTTACTCCTCTTGGAGATATTCTGTGTTTCTTTCCATCGTTTATGTTATAATCAATATCAATTGTAATAGCATTTCCATTATATTCTGAAAGATCAATGGTACCATTACTACCAAGTTGAACATCTGTTCCACAACTTTCATCAAACTTTACATTTTTTAGTTTAAGTACTGTCGCTTCATTGTAAATACCAATACGATTTGCTTTAATTGTGACATCATTAACATTCAAAACTCCCTCTTTAGAGTTAAGTCCAACTTCATCAGATACAATCGTTCCACCACTACCATTGATTGTCATTGTTCCTGAATTTTCAACAAATCCGCATAGACTGTAAACATCATTTCCACTATAAGTAAATGTATGACCATTCATATTAATAGTTACATCAGTATTTCTGTCAGTCCTAATAAAATCAAACCTTCCACTTTTATCAGGATTATTAATAACATCGCCTAATATATTTAAAGCTATCGTTCCTATTTTAGAGCTATTATATTGTACACGAACTTTTGTACCAGCATTTTCCCATGTAGAATATTTCTTAGTATAATACGTACCTCCAGGCAAATTATATGTTCCTGGTGTACTTGTATAATACGTACTTCCATCACTTGAAATATTAGTATCTGCCGCAAATACATTTACAGGCATTTGTGTAAAAATCATCATAAATGTAAGTACGCTTGCTATTATTTTCTTAATTTTTATCTTCATAACTTTCTTTTCCTCCCCTTATTAAAAATTATTATGTTTAAAACTACTTATTTATTTGTTAATAAAAAACCTCCCTTGTCTATTCATATTTTACTATTTATAATTCTTATTTTTTAAAATTGTCGCGAAATGTCGTTTTTAGGGTGTGAAATGCAAAAAGACCTCTTTCGAGATCTCCTAATAAATAGTTTTCAATATTTTAAAAGAAGTCCACTAGGGACTTCTAAGTAGTCTATTTTCTCCATTGAGATGGAGCAAATAATAATAACATTGGGAATATTTCAAGTCGTCCTGCTAACATATCAAAAGATAAAACAAGTTTTGATACCAACAACAATGATAACATTTTTAATACGATTTGTGATAACACCGATATCTAAACAAAATCTTGATAAATCTCGATGTGTCCCTGTAATATATAAATGATCACCTGGTTTAATAGCATAATTTCCATCTGGAATAATTACATCTTCATTATGACTTACAGCACATACTAAAATATTTGTTTTTGTAATTTTATGTAATTGATTTAATTCAACTCCATTTAAACGACTATGATCTTCCACAAAGAATTCAGCAAGCTCAACTTTTCCTCTTGAAAAAGTATCCACTTTAACAGCTGAAGGAAAAGATAAAACACGACAAATTTCACTTGCTGCTTCAAGTTCAGGATTAACGATCATTGAAAAACCTAATTGATTTCTCATAAAATCACGTTGTGATGAATAATCAGGATTTCTAACACGTGCAATAGTGTGTCTTGTTCCCATTTTTTTAGCCATTAATCCTGCTAAAATATTTAATTCATCTGAAGTAGTTACACAAATAATAAGGTTAGCATCTTCTGCTCCTGCTTCCATTAATATATCCTATGAACTACCATTACCTACAACACCTATAACATCATATTGGTTTACAACTTATTCTACTTTAGTTGCATTTTGATTAACAACAATAATATCATGATCTTCATTTGACATATGTTTAATAAGTGTTTTTCCGACTTTACCGGCTCCCAAAACAATGATTTTCATAAAAAATGAAACTCCTTAATACAGATAGATATTTTTACCCTTTTTCTTTAATTACTCAACCTATTTTGCATTAACCAAACTAAATATCAATGAAAAAATTATTTTTATACAGTATAATAAAAAACTCCACTATATCGTGGAATTTTCATTATTTTTCAACTGCATTATTTACAATAATACGGCTTGCTTGCATACGAGATAAATCTCTTTTGAATCCTTCTAAATCAATTTTTTCTAATACTTGTTCTTTAGTCATTTGATTAGCTTGTCCAACCATATTTAATTGTTCATCTAAAACTTCTTCAGTAACAACAATATTTTCAACAGCAATAATTTCATCAATTAAAGCTTCTAATTTAGCTTGTTGAGTAGCAGATGGTTTCATTTGTTCTCTTAATTTTTCTTCATCCATACCTGTCATTTGTAAGTATTGATCTAATTGAATTCCTTGAGCCATCATTTGATTCGCCATATAAGACATTTGTCTATCTAATGCCTCATCAATTGCATCATCATCTAATTCAACTTCACTATCTGCCATGAAAGCATCAAAAATTGTATTTTCTTTTTGTGCTTCATATTGTTGATCATGTTGTTGTTGTAAACCTTCATTAATATAAGCTTTTAAATCTTCAACTGTTTTAATTTCAGGTACACCTAAACCTTCAACAAAATCATCATTTAATTCAGCTTCTTTTTTTACAGATAATTTTTTAACTGTTACTTTGAAAACAACATCTTGTCCAGCTAAATCTTCGGCTTGATAATTTTCTGGGAAAGTTAAGTTTAAATCTCTTGTTTCATTAACTTTCATACCAATCATTTGTTCTTCAAACCCTGGAATAAATGATCCTGAACCAATTTCTAAATCATAATCATTTCCTGTTCCACCTTCAAAAGCAACATCATCTTTTAAACCAACAAAATCGATTGTAGCGATATCACCGTTTTCAACAGTATCTCCATCTTTTTCTTCTGTCTGACTTGATTGAGCTAAAATCATTTGAATTTGTTGTTCAACTTCTTCATTAGATACAGGTACTTTTTCTACTTTAAATTCAATTCCTTTATAGTTACCTAATTTAATTACTTTACTCATTTATCTATTTCCTTTCATTATATGCCTGTTTATTCTATCATAAAGAAAACTTATTGTCTTTATTTAATCTTAATATCCTTAATATTATTTAAAGTAATTGTTGAATATCCTGACATATCTGTTTCGGTTGTAATATTTTCATGATTTAAATAATCTTCAACATTTAATTCAATAATACGATCATCATCTAAAACCAATTTACATCTTGACATACGATCTAATGAAAGTGGGACATTAACAATTTCATCATCTTCTTCAATTCCTAGATCTCTCATAATCGTTTCAACTTCTTCTTGTGTGTTATAATCATCACCCATGACCTTCTTCGCAATTTCCATTGGTTTTAATGGTAAATGTTCCATCACTAAATCAATCATTTCTTTTTTTACCATAGCTGTAGGATCACCTTCAAAAACATTATATTCACTATCGACTTTTTTAACGACTTTATTGACAATACTCATTTTTTGTTTATCTGTTAATTTAGGTTCACCTTTAATATATTGTTCATTAAGATAATAGCCTGGTTTTCCATCTATTTGAAATCTTTTTTCAATTAAAGAAACTGTGTTTTTATCAACATTGATAATAATTGCTTCTTCAACAGCTGAAGTTTTAGGTGGAAGACTTTGTCTATTAACAAATTTAATAAATCTTTTACCATCTACTTCTTCCACAATAGAAATAGGTGTCACTTTATAATTTAACTTCATGATGAGAATCATCTTTTCTCCATCTACTTTACATTCAACAAACATTAAATTACTATTAGGCATTTCTTCTACATATTTGCTGACAGCAAATAGATCTTGAGCAATCTTTTTAGATTCAGCAATAAATTGTTCATCATCAATGATCATATTTCTAGCTGCTTGTAATAAATGATGTTCACTTCCTACAACGAGTTCTTTAATGGTTGTATTCGTTAAACATTTTTCTATTTTTTTATCATAATATTCAGTTGTTCCCTCTATTAAATCAATAAATTGATCAGAGTAAATAATTTGACTATGTTCCATATCGAGCATATGAATTAATATCTTATCTATAATTGTTGTATTCATCTTTATCACCGAATGTAGTATATCATAATTTTTTATTTTAATATATAATGGATGTGGTGAAGTCTATGAAAATTATAATTGCTGATGCAAAAAGTTTAAAAGAAAAGCATTTTCCTATTGAAAAACAAACACCATTGTTTTTTAATAAAGCAGAATCTTTAAGAAAACAATTAAAAGAATTATATATTGATCAAATTCATGATTTGATGAAAATTTCTTTTAAACAATCTTCATTAATTTATGATTATTTTCATAATGAGGAAACTTTTGCAGCCATAAATTTATTTAATGGCGTTGTTTTTAAACAGCTTGATTTAAAGAATTATCAAAAAGAAGAATGGGATTATTTAGATAAGCATTTACTAATTAATTCTCCACTTTATGGAATTTTACGTTATAATGATGCTGTAAATTATCATCGTTTAGAAATGAAACATAAATTAAATGAAATAAATTTATATCAATATTGGTATAAAGAACTAAATGATTATTTAAAAAATGAAGATGTTATTCTTTCTTTAAGTACGAAAGAATATGAAAAAATGTTTGATCTTCCAATCATTCAACTTGATTTTGTGATAAGAAATGGGCATACTTTTAAACGAAATGCCGTGTATTTAAAAAAAGCAAGAGGAATGATACTCAATTATTTGATTGAACATCATATTGAAGATATTGAACAAATAAAAGAAATTGTGATCGATGATTATCATTTTAGTGAAGATGATTCAAATGATGATCATTGGGTTTTTATAAAAAATGAAAAAATGAAATACATCAAAAAATAGGAGGTTATTTATCATGTATAAAGTTGGTGTTTTAGGCGCAGGTACATGGGGGATGGCTGTCGCAAGAGTGTTATGCAATCGTCATCATTCAGTGATGGTTTGGTCGGCTTTACCTCAAGAAATTGAATATATTCAAAAAAACAGAACACATCCAAAATTACCTGAATTAGAAATTCCTGATGATATGGAATTTACAACAGATATTAAAGAAGTATGCAATAGCGAGTATTTAGTGGTTGCTGTTCCTTCCATTTTTATGAGAAGTACAATGGAAACAGCTAAAGATTATATTAAAGAGCAAATCTTAATCGATCTTGCTAAAGGGGTTGAAAAAGATAGTCTTTATACAATGTCTGAAATTATTCGAGATGTTTTAGGAAATCAAGCAAAAATCGTAGCTCTATCAGGTCCAACCCATGCTGAAGAAGTTGTAAGAGATATGCCTTCAACCATTGTTTCAGCTTGTGATGATTTAGAAGTTGCTGAAAAAGTACAAAATCTTTTCCAAGATACATGCATGCGTGTTTATACAAACATTGATGTCCGCGGGGTTGAATTATGTGGTGCTTTAAAAAATATCATTGCTTTAGCAGCTGGTATTTCCCATGGGTTAAATTATGGTGATAACACTCGTGCTGCCCTTATTACGCGTGGTCTTTCTGAAATGACACGTTTAGGAACAACAATGGGATGCCTTGAACAAACATTCCATGGTCTTGCCGGAATTGGTGATTTGATTGTCACAGCAACAAGCGTGCATAGTCGTAACTTTAAATGTGGAACATTAATTGGACAAGGTTACAATGTTGATGACGCTACAAAAGAAGTTGGTATGGTCGTTGAAGGTTTAAACGCTTTACCTGCTGCAATGCAACTTGCTAAAAGATATGATGTAGAAATGCCAATTACTGCCATGGTCGATGCTATTGTTAAAGGTAAAGTTAGTCCAAATGAAGCAGTCAAGGCATTAATGAATCGTGATCGAAAAACTGAGCTAACAAAGTCTGTTGCAGATATTAATTTTGAAAATAGTATTATTAAAAGTAAAAGAGGGTTAGGTATGAAAAGAGTTATTACTTATGGTACATTTGATTTATTACATTACGGACATATTAATTTATTAAAACGTGCGAAAGCTTTAGGTGATTATTTAATTGTTGCTGTTTCAACTGATGAATTTACACGTTTGAAAAAAGATAAAAAATGTTATTTCTCTTATGAACAAAGAAAAGGTCTACTAGAATCTGTACGTTTTGTAGATTTAGTTATTCCTGAAGAAAATTGGGATCAAAAAATCAAAGATATTAAAGAATATCATATTGATACTTTTGTTATTGGAGATGATTGGAAAGGTAAATTTGATTATCTAAAAGATGAGGGTGTAGAAGTTATTTATTTACCAAGAACTCCTGAAATTTCTACAACTCAAATTAAAGAAGATTTACATCATACAGAAGAAAAATAAAGGCTATAGCAATCGCTATAGCTTCTTTTTTATAAAGGATTGTTATGAAAAAATCATAACAATCCTTTTTGATTTAAATAGTTTTCTAAAAATTCAAAGAATCTTTCCATTTGTTGGTCAGTTCCAATCGTAACTCTTAAATATTGATCAATCAATGGTTTATTCCAATGACGCACAATAATGCCTTCTTTTCTAAGTGCTAAAAATATTTCTTCCCCATCAATCTTTGGATGTTTTACAAATACAAAGTTAGCATAACTATCTGGAACCACAAATCCTAATTCTTTTAGTTTCGTTTTTGTATATTCTCTTGTTTGAATTACTTTTTGACATTTTTCTTTCATATCTTGACTATTTAAAACAGAAACAAGTCCAATTTGTTGAGTTATATAATCAATAGGATACGAGTTAAAAGAATTCTTTACATCATATAGATGAGAAATAGCTTCTTTATTTCCTAAAGCTACTCCTAATCTAGCTCCAGCAAAAGATCTTGATTTAGAAAACGTTTGAATAACCACTAAATTTTCATATTGATGAATAAGTGGGACACATGATTGTCCTCCAAAATCAATATAAGCTTCATCAACAACAACAATACTGTCTGGATTACTTTTTAAAACTTCTTCTATAAAATCTAAAGAAACAAGTAATCCTGTTGGTGCATTAGGATTAGGAAAAATAATTCCTGAATTTGGTTGTTTAAAATCTTCAACATACATTTTAAAATCTTGATCCAAAATAATTTCTTTATAATTCATTTGGTAAAGATCACAATAAACTGGATAAAATGAATAAGAAATATTTGGAAATAATACTGGATCACTTCCATTAAAAAATGTTAAAAATGTAAGTGCTAAAACTTCATCTGAACCATTTCCTAAAAAAACTTGTTCATCTTTTAAACCATGATACTTAGCTAAAGCATGTCTTAATTCTTCTCCATCACTATTTGGATAAAGTTTTAATTTTTCAATATCGATTTCTTTTAAAATATCTTTTATTTGTTTACATGGACCATATGGATTTTCATTCGTATTTAATTTAATCATATTGTTGATTTTTGGTTGTTCACCTGCTACATATGGTTCTACTTGTCTTAATTTATCTTGCCAACTCATTGTTATTCCCCTTCTAACATATCGTTGATGACTTCATAAACATAATCAACTTGTTTTTCTGTCTTTTCTTTTATTTGTTTTTCTACACGATTAAAAGTATAAGCATGATCAGCTTTTTCAAACATATCTAAATCATTATAAGAATCTCCTATACAATAAGAAATCACTTCTTGATCCAATAATGAACAAAGCTTTTTAAGTCCACTTCCTTTAGTACAATCTACTGTAATATCTAAATAAACAACATTGAGTGTTGCATGAATACCTACATATTTTTGGTGGATTTGTTTTTGAATTTCAAGTATTTCATCTAATTTTTCTTGTGGATGAAAAGCACATACAATATCAATATCATCTTGAGTATGATCTAATATTTCTAAAAAATCACCTGCTATTTCTTGATAACCATTTTCTGTTAAAATACATGTTTTTTGATTTATATATCCATATGTTTGTTGACCATCAAAAAATGTATAATTTAGATAAGGATATTTTTGATAGCTTTCTTTAAGTATTTCTTTAGCAATTTCATTTTTTATTTGTTTTCGATAAAGAACTTGATCATTTTGATCAACAATCATTGCTCCATTATTTAAAACAAGATAATCATATTCAAAATGTGGTGTGACAAGTTTTGTTTCTTGAATATTTCTTCCTGTACAAAATGAAAAATAATGACCTTGTGTTCTTAATTTTTTTACAGCTTCTTGATCTTTATAAGTAATGGGTAAATTGTCATTAGCAATTGTTCCATCAATATCACTAAATAATATTTTTTTCATATCTTCTCCTTAAGCTAAGTCTAAAAATAATTGATATAAACGATCATGATTTTCATTTTTTTCAATTAAAGCTTCTTCAATATTTTTAGATATAATTTGATTATCTTTCATACAGATACATAAACCACTTTTTCTTTTTTCTAATAAACAAATGGCTTCTTCTGCCATTTTAGATGCTAAAATACGATCTTCAGGAACAGGTGATCCACCTCTTTGAATATGTCCCAAAACAATTGATCTTCCTGAATATCCAGTTTCTTCGCTAATACGATTAGCTAGTTTTTCAACATCTAATATTTTTTCACTTACAATAATTATCGCATGTTTTTTATGATACTCTTCTTCACATATTTTAAGTTCTTCAATAATTTTATTTTCATCATACTCTGTTTTATCTGTAATAACAATTTCACTACCACATGCAATTGCAGAATAAATAGCAAGATTATCTGCATGATTTCCCATAACTTCAACAACAAAGCAGCGATGATGTGAACTAGACGTATCTCTTAATTTATTAACAGCATCGATAATGTTATAAAGTGCTGTATGAAAGCCTATTGTTTCATCTGTTCCATTAATATCATTATCAATTGTTCCAGGAATAGCAATACAATCAATTCCTTTTTGACTAAGTGCTAAAGCTCCTTTATAACTTCCATCTCCCCCAATAACAACAAGTCCATCTATCCCTCTTTGTTTAAGCTGATGAATTGCTTGTTCTTGAACTTTATCTTCCTTAAATGAAGGTAATCTTGAAGATTCTAAAATAGTTCCCCCTTTAGATAATATTTCAGAAACATCACTATACCCTAATTTTTTGATATTCCCTGCTACTAATCCTTTATATCCTTCATAAACACCATAAACCTCAAAACCTCTTTTTATTCCTACACGAACAATAGCACGAATAGCCCCATTCATTCCTGGTGCATCTCCTCCTGAGGTTAAAACTGCAATTTTTCTCATCGATTCACCTACTTTTCCCCTATAATTATCCCTATTATACTTGTTTTACATAAAAAGAAAAAGCCAATTTCTTGGCTTTATATAAATTTTTCTAAATTTAAATTTGAATCATAAGAAAATTTTAAACGATATGTATCTTTATAATTAAATATTCTTATTGAAGATTGATCGTTTCCTTTTGATTGTGTCATTCCTTTTCCATAATGAGAAAGTGTTTCTTTTGAAATTTCAGCTTCATTATTTTTTAAATCATTTAATGTTTTTTGAATTAATTCTTGATTATCTTTTTCATTAAATAGTGTAATGATTTGATTTATTTTTGTAACTTGTTGATTTAATTGTTGATAGCCATCATCTAATTGTTGAATATCATTTAAATGATATTCAAACTGTAATTGGCTTTCTTTTGATAAATCATAATCATAAGAAATACTCATTGTATTTTGTTTATCTAAAGAAATATCATATTGAACAGATACATAAAGATTATTATTATCTGTTATTTGAAACAAATATTCTGAATCCATATTTTTTGTTCCAACTATTTTTTCTAAAGACGATTCCATGTTATTAATCTTATTGACATATTTTTTACTATTTTTAACATTTTTTGAAAATTCTTTTAAGGAATCATATTGATATACAACTGTTTCTTGATTTGATTTTGTATATGTTTTTAATGTTGCTGTTTGATTGATTCCACTATCAGATAATGCATTAAATGCAAAGAAATAAGAAATTCCCATAGGTAAGAAAACAAGTGCAATAATCAAAATTGGATAAATGAATGCGTATTTTCTTTTAGGAGTACGTTTCATTGGTTGATAGCCAGATTGAGGTGTTCCACAATAAGGACATACTTTTGCATTACTTGGTATATTTTTATGGCATTTTGGACATTTTTTCATATTTTATCAATCCTTTCTTTTAATCTTGGTATATTTGGTCTAGCCAAGATGAAAGTTTATCAATATAATCCTGTTTCTTTTCTTTTTGTTTTTTGCTTGGTAATGAATAATAATCTTCATCTAAAAAAGTATATTGATCTACAAATTTCCCATTGATCACTAATTTTAAAGTAGGTGTCCATGAAAAATCAAGTTTTTTTCTCATTTGGTTATATCGAGATTTTTCTTTTTTTGTTGCTTCTTGACTATTCGCTTGATCTCGATATTCTTTAATATTGAAATAATAAAGATAAACTCCTTTATTTTTCTTTAAATATTTTTTTAAATAAGGTTCAAATTCTTGACAATCTTTACAATCAGGTCTTCCAATATATAAAACAAAATCTTCTTTTTGATTTATTTTCTTTAAAACATCATCATAATTGATTTCTATGATTTGATCTTTTGATAAATCTTTCTGTATAGTATGAGTGGATGTAGTATGACTACACCCACTTAATATACCTATTAAAAATGAAATCAATATGAACTTATTGATTATTTTAATAAAGATTCTCCATCCATTTCTTCAGGAATTGGTAAACCTAATAATTGTAACATTGTTGGAGCTAAATCTCCTAATTTTCCGCCTTCTTTTAATCCTACATGAGAATTAGTAACAATTAAAGGTACAACATTTGTTGTATGAGCAGTGAATGGATTTCCATCTGCATCTAATTCTTCTTCAGCATTACCATGGTCAGCAGTAATTAACATAGTTCCACCTAATTCAAGAACTTTTTCATATACTTCACCGATACATTCATCAACAACGCTAACAGCTTTGATTGCTGCAGGAATAACACCAGTATGTCCTACCATGTCACAGTTTGCAAAGTTAACAATTACAACATCATGAATATCTTTATCTAATTCAGCAATTAATTTATCTTTTACTTCATAAGCTGACATTTCAGGTTGTAAATCATAAGTAGCAACTTTTGGTGAATTAACTAATACACGAGTAGCTCCTTCGATTTCTTTATCAACTCCACCGTCAAAGAAGAAAGTTACGTGAGCATATTTTTCAGTTTCAGCAATACGTAATTGTTTTAAACCTTGAGCTGATAAGTAATCACCTAATGTATTTGTAAGTTCAGGTGAAACGAATGCGATTTCTCCATTAACACTATCAGCATATTTCATCATACATACGAATTCTAAATCTTTAACTTGTTTTTCAGGTACATATCCTTCATAGAATGTAGGATTTGTGATTACTGTAGCTAATTGGATTGCTCTATCTGGTCTGAAGTTAGCGAAGATTACTGAATCTCCATCATCAATTGTTCCTTCAACGTTTTTGTTGTAACCAGGGATAACGAATTCATCTAAAACATCTTTAGCATAAGAATCTTTTACATATTGAACTGGACATTCGAAAGATTCACCTTCTTGACATACGATTGCATCGTAAGCTAATTTAACACGATCAAATCTTTTATCTCTGTCCATTGCATAGTATCTACCAGAAATTGATGCAATTTGTCCAACACCGATTTCTTCAATTTTTTCTTGTAATTCTTTTACGAAATCAACACCACTATCAGGAGCAACATCTCTTCCGTCTAAGAAAGCATGTACATATACTTTATCTAAACCTTGTTGTTTAGCTAATTCTAATAAACCATAGATGTGTTCATTTGATGAGTGAACACCACCATTTGATAATAATCCCCAAATATGTAATTTAGAACCATTATCTTTAGCATGTTGAATTGCTTTTAAGAATTTTTCATTTTCAAAGAAAGTTTTTTCATTTAAAGCTTTATTAATTAAAGTTAATGATTGATAAACAGTTCTTCCTGCTCCAATATTTAAATGCCCAACTTCACTATTTCCCATTTGTCCATCAGGTAAACCAACTGGCATACCACTAGCTGAAATAGTTGTGTTTGGATACATAGCCATTAAATCATCTAAGTTAGGTGTATTAGCAAGTCTTACAGCATTACCATTAATGCTTTCAGAAATACCATAACCATCCATAATACATAATACGATAGGTCTTTTTTTCATTTTTTTGTTTCCTCCATTAATACGTTATACATATTATCATTTTTGTTATCGTGTTTCAATTCATTTAGCTATATAAAATCAGTATTTTTTATTTCATTTCTTTTTAGTTTTTTGTGGTGTAGCAAGCAATGAAACACCGCAAAAAGTAATGAATAAAGGCCAGTATTCTTGAATATAATAAACAATAATTGAAACAATACCTTTGAATTCATTTGTTCGATCTAACGTTAAGATGATTCCCAAAACAATCAAAACAATACCACAATTTTTTTTAATATTCATTTTATTCACCTAGTTTTATTTTATCTTGGATAAAATAAAAAAGATGTCCAAAAAAATCATACGATTTCTTTAAATATCTTTTTTGCATAATCTAGTAATTGAATGATATTGACTTCTTCTTGTCCTTTTTGTGAAAAAACATAAACTTTATCGTCCTCAAAAAAATCAAAACGATTTGAATGGATAATACTATTAATATCTTTTCTTCTTTCTTGATTTAAAGTAATAAATTGATTTTCACACATTTTTCTTAGAATAATGCACAAAGAAGCAAGTGATAATTCTAATTGACACTTTGTTTTTAAAAGATCCCTTTCAATTATATAATTAGCTATCTCTTGATTATTTTTTAATCTATTTAATTGATTTAAAATCATTTCTACTTTAACAACCTCTATATTTAATTGTTCTAAATAACAACTTAACTTTATTTGCCTTTTATTCATTCTTAAGCTCCTTATAAATTGATAACAGTTGTTTAGCATATAAAACAAGTGATAATAACATCAACATAATACAAACAAAAATTGAAATAGTTGCAAAAATAGAATTTGGAATATGTATTCCAATTAATACGATTGCGACAACATCAAAGATAGCAGTAGAAATTTTCCCCCACCATGAGGCTCCTTGGACCTTTGCTCCTTTTTCATATAAATAAAGTCCCCCTAAAGCCAGCATTCCATCTTTTAAAACAATGATAAGAAGTAATAACCACATCCATGAATACGTATAAACTAAAACAAACGCAACCGTAAATTGTGTCAATTTATCAGCGATTGGATCTATAACTTTCCCAAAATCAGTAATCATCTGGTAATGTCTTGCAATGTAGCCATCTAAAAAATCAGATAGACCTGAAATAATTAAAATAGTAGCACATATATAATAATCTTCTTTACTTCCAGCTAAAAAATAGCGATGTAAAAAAATAGGAATAAGTATTATTCTTAAATAGCATAAACAATTAGGTATATTAAATAATTCTTTAAGTCTTATTTTTTTCATAATTTTCACCTTCTATATTAGTAATATAATCTTACAGTTTAATGATAAAAATTTCAACCTAAACAAAAAAAGGGAGATTTCTCCCTCATTAATTTTAATATTCTTTTTCTAATAAAGCTGCAGCTGCTTTATCAATAATTACAGTTACATCTTTATGATTTTGTAATACACTAGCTGGTAATTCTGGAGTTACAGGTCCTTCAATCATTCCTTTAACAGCATCTTCTTTATTTTTACCACAAGCAATTAAAACAACACTTTTAGCATCCATAATATTTTGAATTCCCATAGAGATTGCTTGTTTTGGAACAGCATCTTCATCTCCATTAAAGAATAATCTTGCATTGTCTTTAATAGTACTTTCTTTTAAATCAACATAATGTGTTTTTGAATTAAAATCAGTTCCTGGTTCATTGAATCCAATATGTCCATTTGAACCAATTCCTAATAATTGAATATCAATTGGATTTTCAGCTAACATTTTATTATATTCATCACAGTTTTCTTGAATATTTCCTTGTCCACATGGAACATGAACATTTTCATCTTTAATATCAATTCCATTGAATAAGTTTTTATACATAAAATAATGATAACTTTGTGGATGACTTGCATCTAATCCAAAATATTCATCTAAGTTATATGATTTAACATCTTTATATGATGTATGATTTTTTTCATGATCTTCTCTTAATAATTCATACATTCTAACAGGTGTAGATCCTGTAGCTAATCCTAAAATACTTTTTGGTTTTTCCTTTACTTGATTAATAAAAATTTTTGCTGCTTCTTGGCTTGCTTCTTCATAATTTTCAACAATAATAACTTTCATTGCAAACTCCTCCTCGATAACATCTTATCATGTCTAGACAAACAATTCAATAAATACTTGTTTTTTTTCTTAAAAAGTCCTTTCGTACAATGAAAATATCTTTATTTTTCAATAAAAATAGGTTAGAATTGGAATGTAAATATGGAGGTGTTTAATACTATGATTAAAGGTATTGGGGCTTCTAGTGGTATTGCAATTGCTAAAGCATACAAACTAGTTATGCCTGATTTAACTGTAACACAAAACACTGTAGAAGATGTTGCAGCTGAAATCAAAAAATTTGAAGATTGTATGGCTGAAACAGCTAAACAATTAGAAGCAATTAAAGAAGCTGCTTCTAAAAACTTATCAGCTGAAGAAGCTGCTGTATTTGATGCTCATGCATTAGTACTTCAAGATCCTGAATTAAAAACACAAGTTTTAGACAAAATCAATAATGAAAAATTATGTGCTGAAGCTGCATTAGATGCAGTTGCAAATAGTTTCATTGCAATGTTTGAAATGATGGATGATGATTATTTTAGAGAAAGAGCTGCTGATATTAAAGACGTTTCTCGTCGTTTATTAGCTAACTTACTTGGTAAACCATTACCAAACCCTGCTTTAATTGATGAAGAAGTTGTTATTATCGCTGATGATTTAACTCCTTCTGATACAGCACAATTAAATAAAAACTTAGTTAGAGGATTTGCTACTAATATTGGTGGTAGAACTTCTCACTCAGCTATCATGGCTCGTTCTTTAGAAATTCCTGCAGTTGTTGCTTGTAAAACAATTACAGAAGAAGTTAAAGATGGAGATTTAATTGTTCTTGATGGTATTGAAGGAACAGTTATGATCAATCCTGATGAAACAACTGTTAAAGAATATGAAACTAAACGTGCTGAATTCATTGCTTATAAAGAAGAATTAAAGAAATTAGTTAATGAAAAAACAATTACTACTGATGGACATCAAGTTGAATTAGTTGCTAACATTGGTTCAGCAAAAGATTTAGCAGGTGTTAAAGAAAATGGTGGTGAAGGTGTTGGATTATTCAGAACTGAATTCTTATATATGGAATCTGCTGAATTACCAACTGAAGAACAACAATTTGAAGTTTATAAAGAAGTATTAGAAGGTATGGAAGGTAAACCTGTTGTTGTTAGAACATTAGATATCGGTGGAGATAAAGAAATCGAAGCTATCGATTTACCAAAAGAAATGAATCCATTCTTAGGTGTTCGTGCAATCCGTTTATGTTTCCAAAGAGAAGATATCTTTAGAACTCAATTAAGAGCATTACTTAGAGCATCAGTTTATGGTGATTTAAGAATCATGTTCCCTATGATTGCTACTTTACAAGAATTCCGTAAAGCTAAAGGAATCTTAATGGAAGAAAAAGAAAAATTAGTTGCTGAAGGTGTTAAAGTAAGTGATACATTACAAGTTGGTATCATGATTGAAATTCCTGCAGCTGCTGTATTAGCTCATAAATTTGCTAAAGAAGTTGATTTCTTCTCAGTAGGAACAAATGACTTAGTACAATATACATTTGCAGCAGACAGAATGTCTTCTGGTGTAAGTTATTTATATCAACCATTCAACCCATCAATCTTAAACTTATTAAAACATGTTATCGATTCAGCACATGCTGAAGGTAAATGGGCTGGTATGTGTGGAGAAATGGCTGGTGAAGCTATTGCAGCTCCATTATTACTTGGTTTAGGATTAGATGAATTCTCTATGTCAGCTACTTCAATCTTAGCTCAAAGAAAATTAATTAAGAGTGTATCAAAAGCTGATATGGAAACTTTAGTAGAAAAAGCATTAGATTGTGCGACTTCTGAAGAAGTTGTTGAATTAGTTAAATCTACAGTAAAAATGTAATAATAAAGGCCTCGAAAAGAGGTCTTTTTTTACTAATTTCCAATAATAATTCATACAAAAAGTCAAGATTTTCAGAAAGTTTATAAACATCAAATAATAGCAACTTAAAATTATCTCTATTTTATATGATGCAATAACACATATCAGAAAAAAAAGCCATACCACAAGGGCATGACCTATCAATGATCATGTAAAAACATAAAAAAAAGAAGGAACTGGCAACGAGCTATTTTCGCACAATGTACTATCTTCGCCGCGATGATGCTTA
>OLNK01000403.1_pt1 | contig 57482 bp, 80 predicted proteins | sample 1672791 | NCBI WGS metagenome assembly OLNK01 (sample SAMEA3136724, study PRJEB25190) | human gut metagenome | biome: human gut; feature: human-associated habitat; material: faeces | place: Austria | collected 2013 | reverse complement strand
GATCTTCGGCAGCGTCACCAGCGGCGCGTCCAACGACATCGAGCAGGCCACCAAGCTGGCCCGGGCCATGATTACCCGCTACGGCATGACGGAGGAGTTCGACATGGTGGCGCTGGAGACGGTGCAGAACCAGTACCTGGGGGGCGACGCCGCCCTGTCCTGCTCGGCTGAGACGGCCGCCGCAGTCGACCGACAGGTGGTGGAGCTGGTGCGCGCGGCCCACCAGAAGGCTCTCGGACTGCTGCGGGAGAACGAGTCCAAGCTCCGGGAGCTGGCCGGCTACCTCCTGGAGAAGGAGACGATCACCGGCGAGGAGTTCATGGAGCGGCTCCGGACATAACAGACATATCAGCCGCCCCCTGCGCCTCTGGCGCGGGGGGCGGCTGTGCTTGGACTTCAGCGCCCGGACAGGGCCTTCCAAAGCTTTTTCTGGTTGGGCAGCATCTTCCGGGGCGGGGTGAGCGCCCGGTAGCGCTCCGCCAGCTCCGCCCGGCGGGCGGGGGCGAGGAAGGGGAGCAGGGGGGCGGCAAAGCCCTCAAAGGCGGCCAGGGAGAACTCGGTGGCTCCGTCTTTGGGCCGGGGATAGAGGAGCATCAGCTCCAGGGCCTGGGCGGCCAGGCGGTCGGCCTCCTCCGCCGGGCAGGCCGCAAGCTGGGTTTTCAGTGCCTCCACATGGACGGGCAGCTCTTCAGCGAAGGCGTCCACCAGACTGCCCAGCTTGGGATTGCCGTCCGAGCGGAGGAAGAAGCCGATGGCCTCCCCCAAGCTGGCCCTGCGGGCCTCCGGAAGCGCGTCCAGGAACCGGCTGTAGGCGTCCTGAAGGGCTTCCAGGGCCTGAACCGGAGTCTGGGGAGCGGCAGATTCCATAAACGATCCCTCCTTTGGGCAACATTATACGGCCCGGCCGGCCAAAAAACAAGTGCCCCGCCAGCCGGCGGGGCACTTGTTATGGACGGACAGGTTAGGCCTGGGCCTCCACATAGGCGTGGAAGGCGGCCTCGCCGGCGTCGGCGTTCTCGGCGATGAGGTAGAACACATAGCCGTCCTCCACCAGAATGCGGGCGTCCTCCACCTTGGGCAGGTTCTGGTACCAGGAGAAGGTGTCGTGCTGGGACTGGCGGTGGGCCTCCAGGGCCTCCTTCACGGCGGTCTCATCGGCGCCGTCGGCCAGCTTGGCCAGCACCATGATGTCAGGGGTGGTGTTCATGGAGGTGAAGCAGATGGCCTGCTCAAAGGTGTCCTCGGGCAGCTGGAAGAGGGTCGCCACCTCTGCGTTGTCGCTCCGCATGCCGAAGGCCATGCCGCTCTCCTCGCGGATCTGATAGGCGGCCTTCACCATGGGGTCGTTGTTGGGGGTGGTGATGTCGATGCGGTTGACATCCAGTTCGGGGTTCCGGTCTACCGTGTAGCCCTCCAGCATGGACAGAACGCCCGCCTCTACAAAGGTGATGCCGTCCGCCACCTGGGCGGTGGATTTCACCTGTTGGTCGTCCAGCCAAACACTGTTGTCGGCGAACTTGACGGTGATGCGGTTATCCCCGAAGGTGAACCAGCTCTCGTTGTTCTCCTCATCCCAGTAGGCGGAGCCGTGGTCGGCTTCGGCCAGCAGGCGCAGGGGGAGCAGCTCCTCCCCGGAGACGCCGGGGATGCCGGTGAGATCCAGGGTTTCTCCATTGAGCACGATGGTCTGGCCGTAGCCGGTGTCGGCGGGGGCGATCACCAGCTCCGGCTCCTCCGCGGCCAGGGCGGGCAGGGTCATGGCCCCGGTGAGGGTGAGGGTAAGGGCAAGCGTACCGAGTTTCTTCATTTGGATTCTCCTTTGCAGTTTGGGTTTGCACGCTTCTTAGACGAGAAGGCGGAGAAAAAGTTCCCGCTGGAGGAAAAATTATTTGGATACCGGCGCGAAGGTTCCACCCACCAGGGCGCAGAGGGCCGCCGGAGCCAGCTCCACCTGGGCTCCGATTTTCCCGGCGCTGACCACGATGGCGTCCAGTCCTTCCACGCTCCCGTCCAGCACGGTGGGAAAAGGCTTTTTCATCCCCACCGGGGAGCAGCCCCCGTGGACGTAGCCGGTGAGAGGGAGCAGCCTGGCCTGAGGGATCATCTCGATGGACTTCTCTCCCACAGCCCGGGCCGCCGCCTTCAGATCCAGCGAGCGGAGTACAGGGATGACAAAGACGTAGTGCTGGCGGCTGGCCCCCTGGGTCACCAGGGTCTTGCACACCGAGGCGGGGTCCCGGTCAAGGAGGGCGGCCACGCTGGCCCCGTCCACCGCGCCGTTGGGGTGGGCGTAGTGGTGTGGAGTGTAAGGCACCCTTTTTTGGTCTAAAATACGCATCACATTGGTCTTTTCTTCGGCCATAGTTGTCCGCTCCTGTCGGTTATGGTATGATCCTATATCATACTACAAACGAGGAGACGATGCAAATGCTGGATACAAAGGGATGCCGGGGGCAGCTCATGAACATTGCCCAGCGGCTTTTGTCCATTGACAGCCCCAGCGGCTTTACGGACCAGGTAGTGCGGGAGGCGGAGCAGATCGCCCGGGACCACGGCTACGCCGTCCGCCGCACCAACAAGGGAAACCTGGTGGTGTCGGTGCCCGGCCGGGAAAAGGGGAAGCGCGTCGGCCTGTGCGCCCACATCGACACCCTGGGCCTCATGGTGCGCTCCATCACCGCCGACGGCATGCTGATGACCACCAGAATCGGCGGGCCCATCCTGCCCACCCTGGACGGGGAGTACTGCCGCATCCACACCAGGGACGGCCGGATATACACCGGAACCATCCTGTCTCTGTCCCCGGCGGCCCACGTCTTTGACGACGTGCTCACCCGCCCGCGGGACGAGAAGAACCTGGCCGTGCGCATCGACGAGGTGGTGGAGGACCGGGCCGGCGTGGAGGCCCTGGGCATCGCCCCCGGTGACTTCGTGTGTATCGACCCCAAGACCGTGGTCACCGACAGCGGCTTCCTCAAGTCCCGGTTTATCGACGACAAAGGGAGCGCAGCCTGTCTGCTCACTCTGCTGAGGCTGATGCACATCGCCGGGCAGCGGCCCCGGTACGATACCGAGGTGTGCTTCACCGTCCATGAGGAGGTGGGCCACGGAGGGGCCACCCTGCCCCAGGTGGACGAGCTGCTGGCGGTGGACATGGGTTGCGTGGGGGACGATCTGAGCTGCACCGAGCGCCAGGTGTCCATCTGCGCCAAGGACAACGGCGGCCCCTACGACTATGGCATGGTCACCCGCCTGGTGGAGCTGGCCCGGGCCAACGCCATCCCCTACGCGGTGGACATCTACCCCCACTACTCCTCTGACATCACCGTGGCCTGGCACGCGGGCATGGACGCCCGGGGCGCCCTCATCGGCCCCGGCGTCCACGCCTCCCACGGCATGGAGCGGACGCACTTTGAGGGGATGAAGGCGACGATCGACCTGGTGGCGCTCTATCTGGAGCTGGGCTGAGGGGCGGCCGCGTCCGCTCCATGCGCGCCGGGTGGCGGCAAAAAATCGCCGCTGAACCGGAAATGTCAATAGTAAATGCGAAAAAAATATAAAAATTTATTTTTAGGGCATCAAGCAAGGGCGGCAATACACTCCCGGAAGCAGATTTCAGCCGTTTTCCATCCCAATATTTCACGCGGATAATTGTTCATCCATGCTTCTGCCGCCTCAATCTCCGCCGCGGACACTTTTCCGAAATCGGTTCCTTTCGGAAACTTCCGGCGAATCATTTTGTTCTGGCACTCATTTGACCCGCGTTCATACGATGAATACGGGTGGCAGTAGTAAGCCGCTGTCCTCCGCTTTCCCTTTCGCACCACGGACCGTTCTAACCTCTTCACGTCAGAGAACTCCCCGCCGTTGTCGAATGTGATCGTCTTGAATGCCTTTGCGAAAAGGTCCGCACCGAATTTCCGTTCTATGCGGTCCATTGCCTTTATAACGCTTTCCGCCGTCCGGTCTTTGATTCTTGTAATGATTTCCCATCGGGTCAAACGCTCTGTCAGCACAAACAGGGCTTTTGACCCGTCTTTTTTGCTGTAAACCGTGTCGCCCTCCCAATGCCCGAAAGTGCTTCTCTGGTCCACTTCGTCCGGGCGTTTTTCGATATTTTTCCCATACGACGCACGCTTTCCGGTCTTTTTAACTTTCTTGTATTCTCGCTTTCGCTTCGATTTCTCCGGCAAATTGCTGTTGGTCAGGGACAGGAAAACGCCCTTTGTAATGTAACTGTAAAGCGTGCTTACGCAAATCGAGGTTTTGAACGTCCGCCCTTCCAACCTGATTTCGGCAAGGGCCGCGGCGGGCGAACGATCTTCCACGATAATCTTTCGTTCTATGTATTCCGCAAGCTCAAAGTCGCGCCCGATTTTCAGCGGTGCGCCTTTTGCGGCGAGGTTTTCGCGGTATCGCTTTTCCGCCCCGTCCGGGTTATAGCGATCTTCTGTAATCCATGTATCACCGTCCAAATACTGCCAGCGGGCGCGTTTGATTTCGCGGTAAATCGTGCTGATATGCACGTGCAATTCGTCCGCAATTTCCCGTTTTGTATGCCCCTGATTCAAGAGGGCTTCAATTTTATAACGGTCTGTTTTTGATAAATGGCTAAATACGTGTCCCATGCCACAACCTCCACAAAGCAAAGAAACCCGCCCAATCCGGGCGGGTTTCTTTCGTTCTCCCTTGTTCTTGCGGGGTTTCCTCCGCCGTTGTGGTCATATTATAGCATTTGTTTCATACTCACGCAAGTATTTATTTTTCGTTCTGCTCCGTCAGCCATTCCAAAGACACGTTTAGGACCTTTGCGAGAACGACAAGTTCATAATCTGTCACAAAACGCGTTCCAATTTCAATTCGGCTTACGCTGTCCCGCTCCATCGTGATTCCCTCCACCTGTAACCGGGCCGCAAGGTCCTCTTGTGTGATTTTTAGGCGGGCGCGGGCTTCTTTTACGCGGTTTCCGCAAAGATTTTTGCGCCCTTTATAGTCATATATCTTCATCGGTTGTTCCTCCACATGTGTTAAAGTTTCGCATTTTTCTTGACTTTAACACGCACACCGCCGATAATTGTGTTAAAGGTCAGAATCCAATGCTTTCAATGGATTCAAACCCGCAAAAATACGGGTCGCCCGACACAGCGGGCGGCGAAATGGAGGATTTCACATGAAAAGATTGCTTTCTCTTTTTCTTGCGGCCTGTCTTGCCCTCTCCCTCTCCGGGTGTCTTGCGGACTACGACACGCCCAAGCACGCCGAATTGTCCGAACAGTACGACTTTTACGCCGATTCGCAAAGCGCGCTTTCTTCCGGTATGGCAATCACGCCGGAACAGGCCGATGAAGTATTCATTATCCTTGTGTCCTGCGGCATGGAAGCAAAAGTAACAAATGTCACCAGAAAGGCGGGTGACGACGGGCATTGTCAGGTTTCCGCCGGGCTATACGTGTATGATGTCTATTACACCGACGGCGTGGTTGACCGCGTGGAATACAACGGGGAGGAACTTTACCCGAACCCCGCCCCGGCTCCCGTAGAACCCGCGCCCACGGATGACCCCGCCGCGCCGGAAACTCCGGCCACGCTGGAACAGGCAGTTGACGACGCGATCACCGCGGCCAACGCCGAAAAAGAAGATGTCAGTATTTACGACGCGGCCAGCGTCGGGGAAAGTTCGGACGGCTCCTTTGTGGACATCTATCTTTCCGGGAAAGATAATTTAACCTCGAATATGGTTCGGAAAGGAATGCTGTTGCAGGCCGCCGACATTCTGGAATCTCTGCAATCCCGCGACGACATCGGGCGCGTTTCTCTTTTTTGGTCTTTCCCGCTCGTTGATGCTTATGGCAACACTTCAACCGAAACCGTTATGAAAGTGACATTCTACAAAGATACGCTTGATAAGATCAATTTTGAAAATTTTGATTCCGACAATATACCGGAAATCTGCGACGACTTTTACCAGCACGCGGCATTGAACGAATAAAGCAGAACGGCGGGCATTGAATTATGCCCGCCGTTCTTTTGCTTATTCTGATTTCTTTTTTACGTCCGCCGCGGCCTGCACTTCCGCCGCGTATTGCTCCGGGGTCAGCCCCAAAACCTCCGCCGCGATTCTGTCCGTCGCCGTTTCAATCAAATCGTTCAGGCTTTCAAAGCCGCCAGCTTCTACCGCTTTTTGATAGATCGCCTTTTTCCCAATCTTTACATAGGGGTAAAGGCGGTCGTAATTTTCTGCGTTCCACTTGTTCTTCGCCCGTGTGTTGCACGCATACTTTTTCTTTTCCATGTGTCCGCCTCCTTTCTCCGCTGATTATATCACTTCTTGAATACTCACGCAAGTATGAAAAAGCGCACAATCTCACGTGAGTATTTTTGTGCAAATTTCCATCTTGTCTTTTCATACTCACGTGAGTATAATAAAAGACAGAAAGAGGGAAGCACAACCCGCCCACCTGCCGGGGCATAAAGAATACGGCGGGGGCCAACCTTACGGGCCGACACGAAAAGGGGGCCGACACGGTAACGACAACACTTCAACTTCTGGTTTCATATATGGGAGGTAATCACATGAAAAAGTTTGAGATTGGCAAGGAATACTTCACACGTAGCATTTGCGACAGTGAGTGCATTTTCTCCATCAAGATCACCGGACGGACCGCAAAAACCGTTTCTTATGAGTATATGGGCGAATCCCGCCGTTCCAAGATTCGCTTCGATGATTCCGGCGAATATATCCAGCCGGACCGCTATTCTATGGCTCCCACGTTCCGCGCTGAACGTGAGGTTCAGCCGGAGGAAGAGGCCCCAACCGCGGAGGAATCCGCCGTTTCCGTTCCCGCGGAGGACGCGGCCCCCTCCAACGTGATCACTATTTCCCAGCCCGCCGACAGTGGGACGGTAATTGTAATGATCGGCCAGCGCGTCGAATGCGTCTGCGGTGCCTGCTATCCCGTTGAGGGCGGAACGGTGATCGGCTTTGAGGATGTCCCCGACGGGCGTTTCTTCCGTGGCGGCGTGTTTGCCCTGATTCGCTGGGACAGCCGCCCGGACCGTCCCGAACGGGTCCGCCTCTCCGACATTCACCGCCGCGGGTGGCGGTCTGCGGGTGGCTCTCCGCTGGGCGTGTTCGTGGCCGGATAAACTAACAAGGGGCGGCGCAAGCCGCCGCCCCTCTTTGATGAATGGAGGATAGTTCGATGAAATCATACAAGGGTTACACCCGCGCACAACTGATTGACATTCTGGCCGATTACGCCGTGTTCACCGCTACTGTAAACAATAATTGCGGCGGCGCGCGCCAGAACACGAATAAAGGTGACTACGTGGGCCTTTATAGCACCTATCCCATGAATTCCCGGAAGTACCCCGCGTTTTCTCTTTCCGTTATGTTTGACCGTATGAACGCGGATATTGCAAAGGCGGCGGAGATCGCTTCTTTTCGCGTCCCCGCCGCAGGCGAAAGGGCGGTGGTTTGATGTCCAGCAAGCCCCACCGCATGACCCGGACGGCCCGCACCCGCTCCCGCAAGTTCTCCGGGCGTTGTGAATCCTGTGGAAAGCCCCTTTGCAGTTGCCGCGCGTATCAGTACACCGACGAAAGCAACGGGGCGATCACCGCAAACGCGCCGTACCTCTGCCGCGATTGCTACGAAACCCGCTACGGCATAAAGATACCGACGGAGGTTGACGCGTACAAGGCGCGCTTGCTGGGTGTGCTGGGCCGTTATGCTGATAGCGTGGAGGGCGCGCCCGCCCGTGATCTCGCCTTGCGTGTGATGCGCCTGATTGAAAATACCGATTGACCCCGCGCCGCCGAACCTCCCACGGCGGCGCAATTTTTTTGAAAAACTTTACGTTTTCCTATTGACTTTTCATACTCACGTGAGTATAATAATAAACAGAAAGGGGGTGAAACGGTGAAGAAGAAAAAGAAAAAGCCCACGAAATCGCGGGTCGATGTTCGCACCATCGTAATAACCGCAATCGTGGACTTTCTGGTAGGGCTTGCGTTACTCCTGATTGATAAGCACACGTAAGCCGAAACCCCGTATTCTATGGGCGGGTTCACCGCCCACCCATAGAATACACTTTTTCTTCTGAACTGTCAACCATGCTTGCAAAACTCGGAATCTTCCTGATCGTCGTTGCCATTGTGAAACTGATTATCGCCGCCGCGGTCCATTGCCGCCGCAAGAAAGGGGAATGACCATGAAAAGAACTGCAAACAAGTTCCAGCGGGCCTATATGGTCGCCAAAGCCTGCGTGCAGGAAGTCGAATCCCGGCAAGAGGCCATCGAAAAGAAGTTCATTGCCGACAACGGCATTGTCAATCCCGACGGCTCCGTTCCCGAATTCCTTTACTGCATGGAGGATGACGCGGCCTTTGAAAAGGCAAACGCCGAATGCGCCGCGCTCATTGCTTCCGCCGGGCTTGAAGAAGAACTGAACGCCGCCCGCGCCGCGCTGAAAGCGGCGGAAGATCGCCTGATTGCCTACGGCCTGTCTCTTGCTCCCGCCGGGGTTCGGGCCACGCTGGAAAAGGCCGTTCGGAACAACGCCGCCACCCGCGCAAAGGTCCTTGACCTCACGTTCCGGCTTGACGTGTCCACGGTCAGCGCGTAAGATAAAGGCGGGCGGTGCAAGCCGCCGCCCGCCCCAATAAAGAAAGGACGTTGTTTATGGAAAATTCGGAGTTAGAAAAGCAGATTGACGCATGGAAAGAAAAGGTTCTTTCTGCGCATGACGGGTGCGGCGCGGACACGCGCAAGATGATGATCGACATTGACAAGATCATTTCCGCGGCATTCGATCATATACCCTGTTTCCTTGAAAATTTATAATCGCAAACAAAAAAAGCCCGCCGGGGAATGCCCCCGGCGGGCTTCGTTTCTGTCCGAATCGGACAGTTATTCACTTTCCGCGGGCGCGTCTGCTTCCTCTTCCGCGTCCTGTTTAATTCCGATTGCCAGCATGGTTTCGGCGGGCGGGGTTTCCACGTAGTCTTTCAAATTCTCGTTGGTTCCCCACGCCTTTTTCGCTTCCTCCAATACAGCTTCAATCATAGTCGCAATATCCTTTTCCGTGAACAGCAGTTTCAGCACCGCCGGAATTCTCTGATAAATCCAGTCTGCGACGGCGGCAAACTTCAATTCGCCCGTCCCGCTCCCGAACTGCTTTTCTGCCTGTGTGACAAGATTAAAAAGAATCTTCTTCAAAACCTTTGTTTCTCCGCGCTTGATAAGCACGACAACCAGCACAAGGAACGCGAGGACCACAAGAACACTGTCCCAATTCGCGGCCAGAAATTGAATGATGTTCATAATTCGTTTCTCCTTTCGTTTTTACACAGCCCCACCCAGCGCGCAAAGAAGCAGGTCAAGGCTCTGCAATTTCCCGTAGTTCTGCAACCAATATTCCGGGGTGTTGATGACCCCGGCTTTCACCAGCGCGTCAACGCCCGATTTCACGTCCGCGGTTCGCGGCCCGGCCTTTGTAATCTTCGCCGCGGCCTGTGTGAACAGAATATCCAGATAGGCCACCTTTCCGCCTGCGACGGCGTTTTTCCAGTAGTCCGGGGAGTTGATGACCCCCAGCCCGGCCAACTTGTCAATGGCCGCGTCCGTCTCGCTCTGAACGTCCGCCGCGTTGACCCAGCCGTAAACCGTGGACCCGCCGCCCGCCTGCTTGATAAGGTGGTACGGGTGTTTCGCGCCCTTTGAAATCATGGTGACTTTTGCCGGGCCGGGCTTACAGGCTTTCCCGCTTGCCGCCGCCGCGCTGGTGTAGTGCGTGTTGCCCGTAAACTGCACCACGTCGCCCACGGCGAACGCCAGCGCGCCGGAGGTGTCGGAGGCCCCGCCGGGCTTCTGCGCCGTTCCTGCGCCGCCTGTGGCCGCGCCTGCGGTGTCATAGGTGATATACGGCAATTTGCCGTGTTTGGTCCACCTGCGCCCGTTCATGCCGGAGATTGCGCCGATGTTCAGGCACGCCGTCACCTGTACGCAGTTCTTGAACGCCGGGGAACACTCGATCACCTTTCCGCCGCCGATGTAAACGCCGATATGACCTTTCAGCCAGACGGCTTCCCCCGGAACAATCTTGCTGAAATCGGCGGAAACGCCGGAACACTTCGTAATCATGGTGTCGGCTCCGATGTCCGGCACACCGCCGGAGGCATAGGACGCGCCGCCGTAGGTTTTGGACGCGTCGCCGTTCCAGCCCCACAAAACGCCCTTGATCATGCACACGCAGTCAAAGCCGAAAACGGGCGGGTTCTGATTCGCCGCGGCCTTGATCATGGCCGTGCGCGCCGCCTGCTTGTTGTAGCTGTGGTTCTGGCAGTACCGGGACACGTTGCCCCCGGTCAGGGGCGCGCCGAAACAGCCCATGACGTACAGTGTCTTGTAATGGTCCACGATGTCTTGCAGTTTCTTGATGAATTCAGACGCTTTCATTTTGCCCTCTCCTTTCGCGTCTGCGGGGCGTTCCGCCCCAGCCGTGATATTTGACCCGCCGCCCGCTCCGGCCTGTCCTGCGCCGTCGTAGGCCGTCAGGCCGTATGATTCGATAATCTGAATCAGCTTGTCCGGGTACTTCGGGTCCGTGGCGTAGCCCGCCGCCTTGATCGCCCGGCAAGCGGTCTTATAGTCCTGCTCCCCGACAGCGGCTTTGTACCGGGCCGCGCCCGTCAGCAACGCCGAATGGTCCTCCACGCTCTCTTCCCAACTGTCGTATGCCCGGAAAAGGGCTGTCACGGTGGTAAAGTTCACGCCGTCGTAACACTCTTGCGTTTTCGTGCTGTAAACCCGGCCTTTCCAGCTTTTCCCCGCCTTGATGCCGAACAGGGCGTTTGCCTTGACGGTCAGGCCGGATTTTCCCCAGCCGCTTTCCAAAATCGCCTGCGCGATTGTCAGCGAGGCAAGCACGCCGCTTTTCTGCATATCCGCCGCGGCCAGCGCGCCCACCCGCTCAATAAATGCTTTCTGTTCCTGTGTCATTTGTGTTCCTCCGCTATGGCTGAATGTTGTTCAGGTCTACGGGCATTCCCTCCGTCGCCGTCGGGTTTGCCTGCTTGATCTTCACCACGTTTTCCGCCTTTGCTTTCCAACTGTAAAAGCCGATTGCCGTTGCCGCCGGGGTTCCCACATAGGCGAGGAAAACGCCAAGTTGCGAGGGGTCGAGGATAACGACACGAACGCCGACGACGAACCCCGCGAAATAGGTCAAAAGCACCGCCGAAAGAACCAGTTTTGAAAACTCGATCTTTCGGCGGTCCTGCTCTTTCTTCCGGCGGCTCCGCCGTCCGCCAAATAGGAGAACCGCGGCAATTCCACCGATTAGCCCGGCGGCGGCGCTGATAAGGTAAAGCACGTTTCACACCGCCTTTCACAAAAAATCATGCTTTATCAATCTGTCGTCGTAAACTCGTTTGATATTTGCGACGGCGTGTGTTGCGCGGTTGTTGATATACTCTTTGTGGGTGTCGCAATATTGCTCGTAAAAGTCAATTTCGCTTAAAACTTCAAAGAACTCTTCCCGCGTGTGGGGAATATCCCGCAATAGCTCATTGTTGAACCGTAAAATCGCGGCCCGGTGCATATCTGCGTTTCGCGCGTCGTCTGCCCTGATATGGTCATCAAGGGTTTTTCTGGTTTCGTCCAGCTTTTCGATCACGTCGCCGTTGACGCACTTCCCGATTGCCTTTCCGATTTTTGACCACGGGTTGATCTTAATGGGGGCAATCTCGATCAGGGTCAAAGCGACAAGCAGAATGCCGACGGCACCACCCCCGGAAAATAAGTCGTTCAATGTCACGTCTGTTTCCCTCCGTGTAGAAGATCGCCCCCGGCGCGGATTGCGCGCCGGGGCCTTTCCGCCTCCCTTAAAGGGTGATTTCAAGGGCGGTCAGCAGATCTTCCACCTCGGTTTTTAGCCGCGCGGGGACCTGCTCCAAGGTCTTTTTGCCCTTGACGATCAGGGTCGCATAAACAACAGCCATCGTTTCCACCTCCTTTCGGCAAAAGATGTATGCAAAAAGCAGGAACAGCGCGTTACTCATTGCCGCCCCCGCTTTCAGCCGTTTTCAGCAGTTCGCGTACCTTGTCGCGCAACCGCTCCGGGACATCATCAATCGTTTTCAGTCCCTTTTGAATCAGATCGGCATAGACCCGTTCCATGTTCGCCCCTCCTTTACTCTGCGCCGTACACGGTCGCTTCGATCATTTCGTAAACGTCGCAAAGGGCAAGTTGCAGGTCTGTCACCTGCACCGATAGGCTTTCATTTTGTCTTTGCAACTGTTCATTTTCTCTGGTCAATTCTTCAACCGTTTTCGGCTTGTTCTTGATGCTTGTCCGCTTATGCTGTACGCTCATTCAAAATTCCCTCCCACGGATGAAATAAAGCAATCCCCGCTTGCGCTGTTCCGCTTCACCTTGATTCGGAAATTGAATCCCCATTCCTCCGCCGTCTTGCTGTCGTTGGAAAGAAAAAACTTGCTCCCGCTGGTGACGGCCTGCGTCACGTCCTCCCATGCGGGGGAATCGTCGTGGCCGTTGTTGCACGCCTCCACGGTGAATTCTGCGCCTGCCGGAATCTGCCGGGTAATGGACATAATCGCCTTTGTCACCATGTCGTCGGCTTCAAGGGGCGTTGCAAGGGTCAGTTCGATTTCAGTTTCGTTCTTGCTGAATGTGTAAGTCCGCGTCGCGGCTCCGCCGTAATTGTCCGTCGCCGTCACCGTCAGCGTGTGGGACCCGTTCAACAGCTTCCGCCATTCATCCGCGGTCACGCTGAACGTGTATTCCTGCCCGCTGGTCGCGGCGTAGGATCGCTTTTGCGTTCCGTCGATCTTCTCAACGACGGTGATCGTCTGGCCGCTGTCCGGGTCGGTGACGGTGTATTTCTGGTCGAACGCTCCGGTCTTTGCCCCAAGGTCCGTATCTGTCCCGCTGATCGTGGGCGGTGTGTTGTTGATGACCGTCCGTGTCGCGCTGGTTTTGTACGCCGATTCCGCGCCCGCGCTGTCGTATGCTTTGACCCGGTACGCCACATTCTCCCAGCCCTTTGTGATCTGGTCGGTGTACGTCCGGTTGATTCCCTTGTAGACCTGCGCCCAGCCGCCGCCGTTGTACTGCCGTTCGAGGATATACCCCGAAAGGTTGTTGTCCGGGTCGGTGGAGGTCCCCCACGTCACGGTCAGTTTTTCGCCGCCCCGAACGTCGCTCGGAACGTCGATGGAATCCGGGACCGACGGGGCGCGGTTCCAAATGATCGTGTATGCGCCGTCCGAATCCGGGTTATCAGATACCAAGATTTCAGATTTTAGATTACAAAGCGGGCGAACGCCCCAGTCGCCGCCGTACGCGCTGCGCCAGTTCATCGCGCCGGAGGAAGTGACGCTGCGGACGCCGTACGAATGCGACGCATAAGCGTCCGCAAGCCACCAGTACCACGGGTCATTGACGTTAAAACTGCTTGTCTGGTATTCGCTTTTTGATACGCATTCCGCCGTTGGCTTCGCCTTGCGGGAATTGTCATCCGTGAATAGCGCAAGTTTGCTCCCGGCCACCACGTCGCCCGACAATCCAACTTCCGTTGACGTGGCAAAGAAAATCTTGTCGGTGCATGTTTCTGTTCCGCCGCCGTCCACCTGCGCTTTTCCGACGGTCCGGTTCGTGGTCAGCAGGGCGGCAATGAAGTTCGCGGAGAACCCCGCCAGAAAGCCCGCTTCTGCCTCGTACTCGTTGTAGTTGCTCCACACATTCGAGTTGTTCGGCGGCGCGTCCTGCCCGTGCTGGGCCGCGTACCACGCGCCCGCCCCCGCTTGACTGTTCAGCCATCGGCGGATATTTGACCAAATCCAGCGGTTGTTGCCGTAGGAACGGCGGTTTCCGTCGCCGTTGTTCTGCTCCATAGCGTCAAAGCATTTCAGCGAGATAATGCGTTCTGTGATCAGCGTGACGGAATTCGCCGGAAACCCGGCGTGGTTCTTGTCCGCGATCTTCCAGATAATCGGTTTCCCGTTGTAAAGCGTCCCCGTGTCCTTGACCAGCGCGCCAACGGCAAGGGAACTTAAACTTTTTGCCATTGTTTAACACTCTCCTTGAATAATTTTTTGAACAGGCGGTCCGTTTCCCGGATAAGATGGTGACAGTTGCCCTTTGCCGCATGGCTCCGCCAACTTCCGTATGACTGTTCGATTGCCGCAAGGGTAATTTTCCCCTTGTCCAGCAAGCCCCGCTGTTTCTTCAATTTCCGTTGCTCGTTACATTTGCTGTTCCTCCTTACCTTTCGCACGATCTTCCCTGTGTCGGTCATATAGGTTCGGAATCCAAGGAAATCAATTCCGTTCCGCAATGGGAAAATATTTGTCTTGTTGTTCAGTTTCAGTCCCAGCCCGGCCACGTACTTTTCAATCTCCCAGCGGCAATACTGCAAATACGCCTTGTCCTCGTGAATCAAGTAAAAGTCGTCCATATACCGCCCATAATAGCGGATTCCCAATTTCTCTTTTATGAAGTGGTCAAGCCCCGAAAGGTACATGACCGCGAACCATTGTGAAGTCTGGTTGCCGATCGGAATTCCGGGGTCGTCCGTGCTGTCAATGATCATATCAACAAGCCATAGAACGTCCGGGTCCCGGATGAAGCGGCGCACCATTGCTTTCAATGGCTCATGCGGAATTGAGTAGAAATATTTTGATATGTCGCATTTCAGAACCCAGCCGTCCGCATAATGGGCGGCGCGCGGGTCGGGCCGCGGCAACCCCTCCTCCCGGCACCGTTGTTCTTCCCGCGCTTTCCGCTCGAAATAATAGGACCGCATAAACGCTTCCAGTCGATACAGTCCGTCATGCGTCCCGCGCCCGGCCTGCGACGCGTAGTTGTCGCGGATAAAGGTACGGGAAAACGCTGGTTCTAACACATTGTCACATAAGGAATGCTGAACCACCTTGTCTTTGAACGCGTTGGTCATAACAATGCGTTCTTTCGGTTCGTAAACCCGAAATACGAAATATTCCGACGGGCGATAGGTTTTGTTCTTCAGCATTTCCGAAAGCAGGCAAAGGGCTTCCAAAAGGTTTGCTTCAAACTTCGCAACGCTTTCTTTTCCCCGTTTGCCCCGGCGGGCTTTTAGAAACCCTGCGTACAGGTTCCCGAAATCGTGGACCCGCTCGAATTCTGTTTGTTGCATAATAATAAAAAATAACTCCTTGCCGTGTATAGAATCGGCCTTGCGGGGACGGCAAGCGGCCTGCGCCTGCCGTCGCAATGCTTCATCATCGGACCCCGCCGCGCGCCCGCGCCGGGGCGGAAACTGGTTCCCGTGGGCCTTGCTTCACCAATCTTGCGTTTACCGTCGCGCTGTCACCGCGGCGGAGGGATGCGGCTTCCTTTGATAGTGGTCCTCTGTTTTCAGCCGTTGGCTTACTCATTCGCGGTATTCCACCAAAGCGGGCGAACGCCCCTGTTGCCGTTGTACGCGTTGTTCCAGTTCATCGCGCCGGAGGAATTGACGTTGCGGACGTTGTACGAATTCGACGCTACAAGCCGCACCCCAAGAAAAACGCCCCGGCGATCACCGCCGCGGCGCGTTTCCCCGTTGTCTGGATTCCGTGAACCGTTCGAGGTCCTTTTTTCTCCAACTGGCCGTCATCCGTTTTACTTCCACGGCGTACTTTGTCCACGCCGCGCATTGCGTCGTTGAAATCAGGTTCTTTCGTTCGGCCAGTTCGATCAAAAACAGCATGTCTTTACAACGTGAAAGGGCCTGTTTCTGTTCATACCGCCGTTCCCGGAATTCTCCCGCGTCCTGAACGTCAAGTTCGTTCGCGTCCTGAATATGAACCACGATTTCCCGCGCAAATTCCATCAGGTCTACGGCAAGTTTCCCGTGCCGCTTTGGAAAGCGGCGGGCGGTGGTCATGTCGTAGGTGTGAAAGGCTAAATCTTTCGCTTTCGTGATGATGATAAATTCTTTTTCATCCGCCACGCCGCAAGCACCTCTTTCCCCGGATTTCTTCAATCTCCGACGGGTCCCCGTCGAACCGGAATCCCCATTCCGTGACGGTTAGAACCGCCTGCGCCCCGGTATAGGTTCGCCCGCTGATCGTCAGTTCGTCAGCGTCGGAATCGCACGCGGCGCAAGGCGGGTCCAGCTCCGCAAACAGATTCCCAATGATGCAGGACAGTTCCCGCCGTGTGCAGGCGTATTCCCTCAACATTCGATTCTGTTTCTGGCCGCGTTCCAAATGCCCTTTGTCATAACCACCCCGTCGAGGGAATCAAATTGCACAAGAAACGGGTTTCCGGTGATGTTGTTGAACAGTCCATCTTCCACGCGGGAAACGCGGCTTTCCAGCCCCGCAATAGCGGACAGGGCTTCCGCCGCGTCCGCCTCCGCCTGCTCTGCGGCCTCCGCGCCTGCGTCCCACGCGGCCCGCTCGCCCGGCTGAACGTGAACTTCTGTGTCCTCCGTGTGGTCGATCAGTCCGGCAATGGCCGTGTCATAGTTCCCCATCGTCGTGGGGTTCACGTGAATGTCGCTGTTGTTCGCGTGGTCGTTCAGGGCGGTAACGTCTGCCTTTTTCTTAAACTCCGCGGCGTGCGCCGTCTGCGACGTGTTGTGGTCTGCAAGGTCCTTTTTCGTGGCCGTTACCACGTTCGGGTCGATGACAAAAGAGATCGCGCCCGTGTTGGAAATTTCGATGTGCATAGTCAGTTCAATTTCCCCGGCGGCTCCGCTGGTGATAATGACCTTTTCCGTGTCCGGCGTATTGCAAACGGCGATCATGTTCGGCTCTTCCGCGTCGTCGAACACGCCCATTTCCCGGATAGTCCAGCCGCCCACGTCGGAGGGGACCACCGCCACCACGTCAATCATGTTCGGGGATTTCTCGTTGACCTCCACGCGGTTTACCTTTCCGCGCCATTTCTCGCCCTTTAGGGCGGTCATTGTGGAATTCGGCTTGTAGTAGCTTCCGCCGCCGTCTCCCACGGCAAGGGTCGTAATATTGACTTTCTGGCCCTCCATGACTGCTTCCGTGACAAGCTGAATGCCTACGTCGGTCACAATACTTCCATATTTGTTTTCGATTTCCGCCATTGTTACGCCTCCGTTCTGTTCTGCGGGAAGATTTCAAGTTTCCCGGTTTGCTGAATATAAGCGGCGCATAACGCGCGCCAATCTGCCCCCCATCTTCCGGTAAACATGCGGGTAAATGTCCACGCGCACGCCGACGGTGTGGCCCGCTCCGGCCTTGATGCGCGCCGTTTCCTCGATGTCCTCCGCAAGATAGGGGTAAACTTCCAGTCGCACGCCGACGGAATGGACCGCCGCCGTGAATACTGCCGCTTTTTTCTCAATCTGATAACTGATTGCTTCCAAATGGGACCGGAGGTTTTTATAAAAGCGCACCCGCTCCAAAACCGCCGCTTGCCGGTCCGCCGATACCCCCGATTCCGTCGCGCCGATGATGACTTTGAACATGTACGGTTCTCCGCCGTACTCGAACCACTCTTGCACTCGCGTTCCGGGGAATACCGCCCCCAGCGCGGTTTCGACGGCGTATTTCGTCCCCAACCTCCGGTGAACGCGCACGCTGTCCCGGATGGTCTGCCGCTTGACTTCGATCGGATAGGAATAGTCGTACCAATCCACATGCAGATCATAGGCCAGCACGTCAAGCGTCTGTTCGTCCAGTTCGTCAATCCGGGCGTATATGATGTTCTTCCCGATCTGCTGGACCGTCCCTTGCAACTGCTCCGCAATGACCCGCGCAAGGGCCGTCATGGTCGGGTCGTTTTTCAGGGGAGGGGGGAGGGACCGCGTATAATCTGCCGAATGCAGTTCGTTGTCATTCACTTTCCGCACCCCCGTTCGTAACGGCGGTCGTTCCGATTTTCGCAACCTGATTGTCTTTCACCGTCGCAAAAGCTGGGGCGCGGACCTCCACCCGCTTTACCCCGGCTTGCATAAGCAGTTGAATCAAATAGGACGGGTTCACGTCCCGCCCCATCTTCTCCGCCTGCCATTTCTTGAACGCGCCCACCGCCGCGTTTACGTTCTCCGAAATCACGTCGTCGCTGATTGCGCCGCCCTCCTGTGTGTAGTAGGTCACGTCGATGTTGTATGCCACGGTTTCCGGGGCCTTGACGGTCACATGGTCGGTCAGCGGGCGCACCGTGTCCGCGTTCAGGATTTCCGAAACCTCTTTCAAGATTTCTTCCTCTGGCAGTTCTCCGCCTGCCAGCAGAACCCGCACGTCCACTTCTCCCGGCTCCGGCGACGTGGCCTTTACGTCCGCGATCAGGGCCGACGCGGATTTTGCGAAATACTCATATCCGCCCATCGGCCCCGCTGTGGAGTATGTTTCCACGCTCTCCCGTAGCCGTTCATAAAATGCCGCGTCGCTCTCTTCATCTGCGCCGCCCGCGCTCTCCGTTGTGTTCGACACGCTTTGAAAGTAGGGGAACACGTCAACCGCCTGTTTGATTTGCCCCGGAACAAAGCCGTTCCCGATTTCTCCCGCCTGCGTGCATTCCGCCGCCACGTCGCCGGACAACTGGCCCGCCGGAATGGTCAGGTCTTGAAGCGTGGCAAACACAACGTCGCCGTCCGGTGTTGCGCGGGTCCCCGCCGGGATGACGGTTGCGGTGTCAAGTTTGATGGACAGCGTATAGCGCAAAGTTGTTTTCGCCTTTTCCGGCTCCAATCGGTACGTGTCCTTGAACAGTTCTGCGAGGGAATCCAGATATTCCCCCTCCGCGTACCGCGGCACGTTCTGTTTTGCCGAAAAGTCGATGTTCACCCGCTCTTGAACGATGATGTCCGCCACCCACAAAACGAAAAGCCGCGCCGGGTCCGCCGGGTACAGCGTGCGCCCGGTGAACTTCTCGTATGACTGAATCAGCGCGTTCACGATTGTTTCCGTGTCGGTTTCCACAAAGGAAATGTCCGGGTAACTCCTATTCGTCGCCGCCAATGATCTTCACCTCCACAATGGGAATCAGGGTCCCCGGCCTGTCCCCCAATTCAAAGGTCACGTTTTCCACCTCCGCCCGCGGCTCGAATTCCTCGATCGCTTCGAGTACCTCCGAAATCAAGATTGACTGCGCCGCCGGAATCGGTTTGTCAAGAAACCGTTGCGCCAGCCCCAAGCCCCGCTCCAACGGAACGGAAAATTTCGGCGTAGAAAGGATGACCGCCACGTTCTGCAATACCTCTTCCGTGGTGTCCTCCGGCGCGAGGTTGATTTTTTCAAGGGCGTATGCCTTTACGGTGTAAGCCATCGTCCGCCCTCCTATCTGCTCGAATATGATTGCATGGTTACGTTGACCGATGCGGCCAGCAGGTTCCCGCCCCGGTCGTATCGTTGCAGGGAATTTGACAGTTTGGTGATGACCCACTTGTTTGTCCCATACGCTTTCGGGCCGATGATCAGGTAATGGGCCTCGCCCCGCCGCATGGTTTGAAGCAGGTTCGCAACCTCCGCAATGGGGTTCACGCCCAAAAAGACGGAAAAGAACATGGTGAAAGACATGCTTTCCACGTCCTGCCCTGTGAACTCCAAAAGCGGCTCTTTCAAATGCCGCTCGTGCGTGGCGTACTTCACCGAACTTTCCCATTTCAGGTCGTCAAACGTCTTGATGGATGACCGTGAGACGTAAAAGGTGAACGTCCCCCAGCTTCCGATTTCTGCCATCGTCAAATCCCCCCAATCACGAACCCGTCCCCGTCCTCTGTCGGGAGGTAGATGCAAAGCACGTAATCCCCCGGCGACGGTAGCCATGGGCTGATCTTGACGGCGTGGCTGTGGCCCGCAAAGGCCGCGTCGCCGCTTCCGCCGCTCTCGGTTTCCGTCCGTTGCGGCGCGTTCTGCGCCGGGATGAATGGCGCATTTTTCAGAACTTTCAGTTCTCCCGAAACAATCGGGCTTTCTCCCTTGTCCGAAAAGGTCACACGGGCCGTTCGGTTCCCTGCGTTGACAGAAGAGACGATGCCCGTTCGGACCATATTTTTCAAAACGGATAATTCGCTCATTTAGTAGCCCTCCAGCACGCGGCGCAAGGTCAGATCGGTTTTATACCCGCTTCGGGATATGGAATGTGTCGCCGTTTCGATGATGTACTTTCCGTCGAACGCCCCATACCCGGCCACCTGAACCGTTACGCCCGCCACAAGGCGCGCGTCCCCGGCCAGCTTGAACGATGCCTTGAATTCTCCTTTGTTCTTTTCCCGTAACCGCTTCATTGCCAGTTGCCGGGCCTCTTCACGGTTTGATACCTTTTCGTTGATTTCCAGCGTTTGGCCGCTCTTGTCCGCGTCCCGCGGGGTGTAGGTATATTCGATCGTCGTCCCCGTGGCCGGGTCTGTGTAGGACACGCGGCATTTGCTGTACGCGGTGTCGTGCAGGCTCGTGGAAAAAGAATAGCTTCCCACGTCCGCTTTTCCCCGCTGGATGGTCCGCACCGCGTCTTTCTGCTCATACGCCGCCGCGTCAAACAGGACGATGATTTTTGCCGTGACTTTCAGGGAGATTCCAGCCGCTTTGCAAAGCCGCTGTAAAAATGTGATGTCGGATTCCTGCATTTGCTCTTTCCGCTGATAAAATGGGTCGGACGCGGATTCAAACATGCAGGTAAACCCGTTCGCCCCCGCAATCTCCTTTGCAATGCCGGAAAGCGTGTATTTCTCCCACGCTTTCGTCTTTTTCTGTGTCCGAATGGTGGAGGCGTAGGGGATAGACCCGGCCTTGATGGTCGCTTTCGCGGGCGGGCCGCTTCCGTCCACTGTGTCCACGGCGAACACGCCGCAGTCAAGAACCCGGTCTTTCCCGTCCGATTCCCAATTCTTTTGCACAATCACGGCGGAGATTTCCGCCCCCTTTGACGCGGAGGGCGTATTCAGCCAGCTTCCCAGCCATACGCCCTCCTTGTCGTCAAGGGATAGTTGCAGGTCGTCCGTCTTGTCCTCTTCGTTGTCCGTGTAGGTCAGCGAAAGAAGATGCTTGTTGATGTCCGCCGAAATATCCACCCCCGAAAAGGTCAGGCGGATAACCGCTCTTCTCGCGTTCATGCCGTCCCCCTTTTCCACGGCGGCAACCCCGCCGCAACCTGTGATTCAGGCTCCGGGATGGTCAGCACGATTCCCGCGGGGAACACGAAAAGGCGGCGGTATTCCGGGTTCAGCTTCATAATCCTGTCCGTGTACGCTTCGTCGCCCAGCGTTTTATAGGCGATTGCGTCCCACATGTCCCCGGCTATGGTGGTGTATTTAGTCATAGTTCCGCCGCCTTTCGTCGTCCTCCTGTTGCCGCTTCCGCTCTTCGATTTCGTCCAGCAGTTCTTCGTCGTGACTGCGTAGCAGTTCTTCGATGTCCTCCGCCTGCGCCTCGCTCCCAACATGGAAAACGGGCGCGCTGTGAATGACGATCGACGCTTGCCGCGCGCCGGACGCGATAGACGGTGCCGACACGCTGGGGGCCTCCGCGCCTGCATAAGCCAGTTGCAGGGCCGGAACGCCAACCCCCGCCCGAATGGTGTTGACGGTGTTTGCGAGATTGCGGAAGATAGCCCCGGTTTCCGCCGCATTGAAAACGGTCCGGTTCCTTGCATTCGTGACAAGTTCCGCGCCCGCTTCACCCGCTATGAACGTGTCAGGCGTGTTTTTCGTGCCTTTTGCAAAAGTCGGAATCAACGGAATGTTGATGCCCTTTCCGCCGATGCCGGGGACCCAATCAGGAATTTTCAGTTTGTTCAGCCCGGAAATCACGCCGTTGATCAGGCCGATAATTCCGTTCAGAACGCCGCTTGCAATGCTTTTCAGGGAATTCCAAACGCCGCTGAATATCCCTTTCACGCCCTCCCACACGCGGGACCAATCCCCCGTGAAGATGCCCGCGAACACGTCCACAATGCCTTTAATCGCCGTCAGCGCGCCGGACACAACCCCTTGAATGGTCGTCAGCGCAACGCTGATAATATTTTGAATCGTCGGCATAAGAAACTGAATCACGGACATAATGGCCGTTGCGATCGTCGAAACGACGGTTGCCAGCCCTTGCAGGATGGAAGCGATTGTCGGCGCCCAATCCGCGAACGCCTGCGCGATCTGCGGAAGCACCGTTTGAACGATGAATGTAAAAATCTGTTCCACAATCGGGCGGACGTAGGTATTCACGAACTCGATAAAGCCGGAAAGGATATTCCACACAGTTTGCAAAACCGTGATCGCACCGTCGATAACGCCCGTCGCTTCCTCTCCGAACAGGTTGATCAGGAAGTCCCGCGCTCCGCCCAAGTTCCCGTCTGTGAAGATGCTCTGGATTGTGCTTCCGATATTCGAGATTGCGGACACGATTTTGTCGAACACTTCAACACCCGCGTCCCCGAACACGTTTCGGATAACCTCGCGCACCTTGTCCAGATTGTCCCGCAGGATTTGCACCGCCGAAATAATCAGGGTGATCACACCCACGACGGGAAGCACTTTCCCAAGAATGCCGCTGAACGGCCCCAAGATTGCGCCGCCCAGCTTTTGAAGCGGGCCGAACAGGGTTGACAGCTTCCCGAACCCCTTTGCAACCACGCTTCCAATCTTTCCAAGCGGACCCGCCGCAACTGCGGCCCCGGCCCGCCCCAATATTCCGGTAATGGTTCCCGCTACTCCGGTAAACGCCCGCGTAGCAACGCCGCCCACGCCGGAAAATATGCGGGTAAACACGCCGCCCACGGCTCCGCCGATACCGGAAAACAGGTTTCCGATTTTCGTTCCGGCGAACATCTGCCCGAACGCGCGGCCTACGCCGCCCGCCGCGCTTCCGATTCCGCCGAAATACCCTGTGACGCTTTTTGCAACGCCCTTGACTTTAGACGCAAAGCCCACGGCTTCCACGCCCGCAAGGGCGAATTTGCCTTTGAACAGGGCCATGACCTTTTGAATGGTCAGTACCCCGCCTTTCAGGTCAAGAAATGCCAGCTTTGCCACCAGCCCCGCCGCCTTGAACGCCAGAAGTCCGGTGACAACCTTTGTGATCGTCCGTACCAACTCCGGGTTTGCATTGATAAACTCGGTCAGTTTGGAGATCAGCTCCGCGGCCTTTTCCGCGCCCTCGGTAAACGTCGGTAACAGCGCGTCGCCCAGCGCAATTTGTAGACCCTCAACCGCGGATTGCAACAGCGTTACTTTTCCTTGAAAGTTGTCCAGTTTGATTTGCGCCATTCGCTCCGCCGCGCCTGCGGAATTGTTGACCGAATCGGACAATTTTTGAAAATCTGCCTCGCTTGCATTGACGATCGCCAGCATACCCGCAAAGGATTCCTTGCCGAAAATGGCCGTTGCCGCCGCCACCTGCTCCGTTTCAGACAACCCGCCCAGACTGCTTCGCAGATTGTCCACCACTTCGCGGAATGACTTCATGCTTCCGTCTGCATTCGTCAGGCTGATTCCGTACTTGTCCATGTACTCTTTCATCTGCTTTGTCGGCTTCGCCATGTTCGCAAGGGCGGTTTTCAGCGAGGTTCCGGCCACTTCCGACTTTATGGACGCATTCGCCATCAGGCCGATTGCAAGGGAAACGTCCTCAACGGAATATCCCAGCGCGCCCGCGACGGGGGCCACTTTTTGGAAAGTCGCGCCCATCATTGCCACGTTGGTATTTGAATTGCTCGACGCTTGCGCCAGCACGTCCGCAAAGCGGCCCGCCTGATCTGCCGTCATGTTAAACGCGGTCAGCGCGTCCGTCACAATGTCAGAAACCTGCCCCAAGTCCTCGCCGGATGCCGCCGCAAGGTTCATAATGCCCGGCAAGCCGCCCAACATCTGGTCTGTTTTCCATCCGGCCATTGCCATGTATTCGAGGGCTTTTCCCGCTTCAACGGCGGTAAACTGCGTCGTCGCGCCCATTCTCTTTGCTTCATCCGACAAACGCTTCATTTCATCCGCGGTCGCGCCGGAAATGGCTTCTACGGTGGACATCTGCGCTTCAAACTCCGCGGCCTTTCTCACTGGCCCGGCGTAAATTGCCGTTCCAAGTGCCGCAAGGGTTCCGACGGTCCCCGCAAGTTGCGTTTTGGTCTTTGAAATCGCCGCGTTGTTCTGTTCCAACGCGGCGTTTACTTTTGCCAATTCCTCTTGACTTTTTTTGACCCGCTCGTAACTTTTGGATAATCGTTCGTTTTCCTCGGTCAGACGGGAGGTGTTCACCCCTGCGTCGGACAGTTCTCCGCCCAATTCGTTCAGCCGCGCTTCCTGTTGCTCGATTCTCGATGTGGTCGCCGCGATCTGCCGTTCGTTCTGCGCCATCTTTGCCCGCAGTTCTTCCGTTGGCTCTCCGGTTTCGCTGATTTCCCGTTGCAGTCGTTCATGCTCTGCGGTCAGCCGTTCCAGCTTTTGACGGTTCGATTCAAGGGCGGCTTCCTGCTTTTTGTAAGCGTCGATCTTTCCGGTGATAGAATTTAGCTTTTGCAGGCTGTTTTGCATTTGCCGCGTGGTATTCAGCGCGCTACTGAATGCCGCATTGAAGTTTCCGCCCAATGCGGCGGTCAGTTTGAAGAGAAGTTCATATTCCTTTCTTCCTGCCAAATTCTTCACCTCGCTTTCTGGTTCTTCTGCTCCGCTGTGGCGGCGTTGATGTCCTCAATCCATGCCGTGATCTCCGTCACGGTCATGTCAAGCCAGAATGGAACGGGCGTAAAGGTTGCCTGTGCCAGTTTGAAGCATTCCCGCCGCCACCAGCGGGCCGGGCTTCTTAAAAGCCCGTGTCGATTAAAAAACTTCTGGCCGCGTTGGTGATCTTGTTGAAATCTTTCAGGGGCATTGCTTCCAGCACGTCGCTTCCGATGCCCGCGGCCTTTGCCGCCATCTTCCCTTGAAAACTCCGGGAAATTTCCGGTGCAAGGGCGTATTCGTTGTTCATCTGCATTTCGGTTTCAATGGAAACCATGTCGCGCCCGGAAAGCCGCTCGAAATTGAACGTCAGTTCGGTGTAGGTCTTTCCCTCATACTCGAAAGGCTTCTTGAACACGTGCGTATAAACGCCCGTGTTGCCCTCTGCGGGCTTCTCTGCGGCTTCCTGTGCTGGTTCATGGGTGACGGCTTCCGCCGCGCCTGCGGGCCGCTCTGCGCCCTCTGTGGTGGTTTTTTTCTCGGTGTCGTTCATGGTCAATTCCTCCATTCAGATTTTCATAGGTTCAAATACAGAAAAAGGGCAAAGGAAAGCCCAGCGGGGGGAGAACCCCCGCCGGGCTTATGCCTTGCCAAGTGCCTTTCTAACGTCGGCCAGATAGTCGGTTCCGTTGATGTAGTAAATGAAATTGATAATATCAATTTCGAGGACCTTTTTCCCGTCGATGTAGGTTGCGAAATAGGTTGCCGCATACTCCCCGGACGCTTCCGCGGAGGCGGCGGGGGCCAGCTTTCCGGGCGCAAACTTCGTCGGCGTTACCATCAGCACGTGTTTTACCGCCTGTTGAATGAACTTGCCCGCGCTGTTGTCCCAATACTGTTGTGCCGCACGCAAGTCAAGCTGGTGGTTGCGCGGCTCTGCCAGTTTGATTGCGTCGGCGGTCACAGAACGGAAATTCAGGGTCAGCGTCATTGCCTCGATATGCCCGACGAACGCGCCGTTGAACGCGCCCGCGATTCCCGCGCCCTTGACTTCCTCCGTGATCTGCGAGATTTCAGGAAGCGTAGCTTCCGCCATTCCGTAAAACTCCGTCGCGTCCTCATACACGGCAAAGTTGGTTGTGCCGTTGTCAACTTTCATGCTGTCTTTCCCTCCTTATGCCGCCAAAGCCGACGAAACATAGTCCGCGTCGTACTCCAACACGAATTCGCATTCTTTCATCGGGCTGGGCGGGGTCATGTAGATGTGGAAAACCGCTTTTCCAGCCATAAGCGCGGTTTCGCTGTTTTCCTCTTCCAGAAATTCCACGCGCCCGCCCAGCAGCTTTTCCTCGTTGACAAGGCCGTTCAGCCAGATATTAACGGAATTCACGATGCTGTCGATCAGGCGGCGCGTCATCTTCTTGTCCAGCTTGCTCCAATAGGACAGGACAAGCGAATTCGCAACCCATCCGAACATGCGCGACACGGGAATGAAGTAGTTCTTCACGTCCGTATCGGCGGGGAAACAGGCGGTTTCGTTGCCCCACAGCACATACCCGCCAATGAAATTTAACGCGGTTACAATGCCGTTGCTGTTCAGGTAGTTTGCTTGATTCAGGTCGAGAAGAACGGTGGTCCCGTCGGCAAGGCACGCCCGGTCGATCTGCAAAGACTTGTTGGAGGGGCTTTCCGCCGGGCAACCGCCGTTGTCCGAATCGGTCGCCGTCATCCGCGCCGCGGTGTGGACCGACGCATGAAACACGTAATCGCCCAGCCCGAACAGGGGCCAGCAAAGGATTTCCGCCTTGTCGTTGATGTTCTGCGTTTTCTTCCACGCGGGCGCGTCTGCGTAATGCGTGACTTCCGTTGTGTCAATGTCAATCAGGGCTTTTGCGCCGTGGAAAACGCCGTTGATGGTTTCCGCCTTTGCCCGCATTGCCGCCGCGACGGTGGATTTGTGGGACCATCCCGGCGCAAGAATCATGTCGCACACGATTCCGTATTTCGGGAAAACCTTGTCAATCAGTTCCAACCCGGAATACTTCTTTGTGCTTACCTCAAAACCGCCGATAATGTCTTTCTCCGCGATTTTGGAGGGGTCCACCGCGTCAAACGCAATGGTTAGTTCTCCCGTCCGCTCTGGAATGCTCCCGCCCTCGATCACTTCAAGAATTAGATTTTCGCCCTCGTAGAACAGGTCGAAATCCTCGCCTGCGGTATAGTCAGTGACTTTCACCGTGTCTTTCAGGGCTTCCAGCGGCAAAAGAACCTTTCCGTCCGTGACGGTGTAATTCTGCTCCGAAACGCTCTTCTTGTGCTTTGCGGGGTCCAGAATGTTCACGAATACGACAGGCGATACGCCGTACAGTTTGAACTGTGCATAGATCGCTTCGCAAATCGGATAGTTTTCCCAGTTGTCACTGTACCCCATAGCGGCCACGGCCTCCGCGTAACTCTGGCACATGATCGGGTCGTTCACGCTTCCGCCGACGGTGTGCGCCGGGGCCGCGCCTACGACGAACGCAATCCCGGAATCTGCCGTAACAGGGGTCGAAACCGACGTGTCAACCTGCCGCGTCGAAACCCCGTGGAAATACTCTGCCATTTGTTATACCTCCTTGTTTCCCCGCATTGTCGAAACAATGTCGTTGTAATACTTGTGCGCAAGGTTTCCGGGCGTTTTCACCTTGACGTGAAACGCGGAAAGCCGCTCAACGGGGACGATCATCCGCGCTACAAGGGGATAGTCCGCGATCACGTCCGCAAGGTACGCTTTCACGTCCTCGAACGTCCCGTTGAACACGGCGTTTTCTTTCAGTCTCCCGTGGGGGAGGGACGGCCCGGCATAGACGAACAGGTTGTACCCCTCCGGGGCTTCCTGCGCGTCCTCTGCGGGCGTTTCCTGCCCGGCGGTGTCCTCGGCCCCCTCTCTGTCCCCGGCCTGTCCTGCGCCGCCCTGTGCGGCTTGTTGGCCGTCTGCGTCGGTTCCCTCCGGGCCGGTGTTCAGTTCCGCCCCGTCGGGCGCGCGGCTGTTTGCGCCGTCCAGCGCGGCAAGAATTGCCGTTTTTGTCATGCCGTCGTCGGCCTGCACGCCGTTTGCGGCGGCGATTTCCAGCAATTCCGCTTTCGTCATGCTGGGTTTATAGTTCATTGCCATACTTTTTGAACCTCACTTTCTACAACGGGCATTTCCCATTCCGTCATCATTTCCCCCAAATAGTAGGGGGCTGTCGTTCCGTCCGGGTACACAATCATTTCAAGGGGCGGTTTCAGCATGTACCGCTCTCCAATCACGCCGTCTTTCAACAGGGCAACACGAATTCGGGTCAGCAGGTTCAGAACGCATGTTGCGCCCTCGCTTTCGTCCTCCGAATACGTCGCGGCGACGATTCGCACCGTACAGACGCTTTCCGGTTCCTCTCCCGGCTCCTGTGTGTCTGTGCTTTTGATGTACTGCAACAGCAGATAGGGGACGCGCTCGGTCTGCGCCTTTTTGGTCGGCAACCGCATTTTGTAAATTTCCGCGGGCCGCTCTTTCGGCTCTCCGCTCCGGCGGTCTACGCGGACAGGCAAAAGCATGTCCTTTGTTTCGCGCCGCACGAACTCTTCCAGCACGTCCAAAAGGTCTAAAGGTGTCATGTCTTATCCTCCGTAGCCGTTCAGAATCCGGGTGATTTCATGTTCAATCCGCTTGTTTATGACTTCCTGCGCCTTTTCCTCCACCTGCTCCACAACCACGCTGTTCGCCGCCATCTGTGCGGCGGATGGTCCCATGAACTCGGTGATCGGAAGTCTGCCTGTTCCGTCCCGCTCGAACATGCCCGTATGACCGCTTTTCATTTTTGCGATAAATGCGTGTGCAAACGGGGTTCGCCCGCTCTCCGCCAGCACCGCCGCCGAAACGGTCGCGCGCTGGACGGGGAGGGTCGGGGAGACATTGAAGCGGTAAAGGGGGATTTTGTACCCGGCAAACGATACCATTCCCACAACCCCGCCGTCCGCTTTCTGCGTCCGCACTTTGATTGTGGTGTCTGCCCGGACATTCTGCCGGGTGATTGCGTAAACGCTCGTGATGCCCTTTGGGGCCTCTGTTCTCACGGTGTTGTTGGCCCGGCGAATGACGCTTGCCATTGCCTTTTCCGCGCCTTTTGGAACGCCGGAAAGAATCAGGTTCACCCGCTCGATCTGGTCGGCTGTAATCTGAATCATTCGGTCAACGCCTCCATGTAAAGCACGATTTCCCCGGCTTCCGGGTGAACCTTTGTGATTCGGTACAGGCAATCCCCGATTTCCACGTTCAGGTCCTTTTGCGGGATGGTTTTCAACAGGGACAGCGGAACATACATGACAAGATCGACAAGAATCAAACCGTCCACGTGGTCCGTGGACGGCTTCTTCCGGTCCTGCGCCCCGCCGTCGTCGATGATGACCGGGCCTTTGTAGCGGATTCCGTCAATCCAGAATTCCACAACGTCGGCGTGTTCCCGGCTGTTGTGGAATACGGCGGTCAAATCCCGCTCCACCTGATCTTTGAAATTCATGGTTAAAGTACCTGCGCCACGTACCAGCTATTGACCTCATGGGGGACGGTCAGCGGCTTGCTGTTGATTTGCAGGAAGCGGCGGTCCGGGCGGCGTTCAATCCATGTCTGCGGCACCTTGTCGCCCTCCACGGTGACAAATCCCTTGCCCTCTTCGGGAATCATAGTGATTGCGCCGTAGTAGATGGAGTAATCCGCCTCCGTATAAAGCAAAGCAATGTGCTTGTCCGGTACAATGGGCTTGTTTTCCGGTTCGCCCGGCTCCGTCCAGTCGTCCAGATACCATTCGTTGTACTGATAGAAGTCAAGCCCCAACTTGTGATACGTGCCGATGTAAGTTGCTCCGTTCGGAAGTTGCCGGGGCTTGATGACCGCAAGATCATAGGCTTTCACGTCCAGCACTTCTTTAACCTTTGCGTGGTTAATGAACGCTGTTGCAACATCTTTCGCCATGACGCAGACGTTGCAGTTCACGAAACCTTCCCGCTGTACGATTTCGTGCCACCGCTCAATGTCTGCCAGCGGGTCGCTCTGCGCGTTGTCCCACTTCTTTTCGGTGGACACGATGGTTTCTTTGTTGGTGAAGTCAAAGTCGATGACTTCATTCACACCCTCGCCAACAATCGGAATCTGCCCCGTAAAGATCGCTGTCGCCGCCATCCACTCTTCCCGGCGCACGATCATTTCGTTCAGTTCCCGCAAATCCTCCGCCAGCTTTTCCACGGCGCGTTCCGCGGGCTTTCTGCCGCTGTAAGGGTCCTCGCCCGCGGCCCGCTCCAACAGGTCGTCAACGGTGGTAATCTTGTTCGGGGCCAGCAGAACGGGGGTGTAACTCTTCGTCTGATAGCCCGTGTTCAGGATGGTTTTCCCGCCTACTTTCGGATGAACAAAGGGCGCAAGGGCGCGGGACCCCTTTTTGAAGTCCACGTCAACGCTCTTCGTGTTGAACGTCCGGCGGTTCTTGAAAAAAGTATCGCGGAAGAACGTATGCACCGGAGGCATACGCCGAACCAGCTTCCCCAGCGTGCGGGGAGTATAGATGGTAGTTTCGATTCCCATTTTGTTTCCTCTCCTTTACTTCAAAAAGATTCCGATATTTCGGAATGCGGTTGTCAGGGTTTCCACGGTCACACTGTCCGGGAGATTGATTGCGTCCGCGAAAAATTCGCCCGTCAGGTAAACAACGACATCTTCTCCGGCTCCCGCGTCGCCCGCCGCAATGCCGTAGATTCCCGCCGTGGTGTTCTCGTACTCTGTTTTTGCCGGGGTAGTGCTTCCGCTGTCAGCCGCGCTTGCGTCCACCTTGACGATGGGTTCCACCTTGCCGCCAACCAGTTTCACGGGGTCGTATTTCTTGACGCTTTTCCCGCTCGAAACCTCGCGGACCGCTGTTGCAACGGGATAATCGCCCGCAAAAAAATTCACCGGGCTTGTCTGGTCTTTCTGAATCTCGTACATGCTTCTTTCCTCCTTACTTTACGTCGGGGAACAGCTTGTCAATGGCCGCGTCCACTTCGTCGGGGCCGTCGCCGCCCGCTCCCTCTCGCTGTCCTCCGGTCCCAACGTCGCCCGCGCCGCTCGCGTGCGCGTCGTCGTCGCGGTCCTGAATGTACTTGCCGCCCTGTTTCTTCTGCTCCGCAAGAATCGCTTTCGCAACGTCGCCCGCGGCAATGGGTGTCTTGAACTTTGCGTCCGCCACGATGGTTTCATAGCCCGCAATCGCCACGTCCTCGATGTCCTGAATGCGCTTGCGCTCCGCGTCGGTCGCCGCTTCCTCGATCTGCTTTGTCAGGTCAGGAAAAGCCGCTTTCAGGTCGGCCACGGTCTTAATGTCTTTGATTCCGTCCATGTTCTCTTCGCTCCTTTTCGGTTCATTTGTTGTTGGTTTATTTGAAAAACCGCCGTGCGCGCGGGCCGTCGTGCGGTTTAACAACGAAATCGGCATATTCGGATAACGGTTCAGGTCCAGCGAAACGCTGTTGACAACGATTTTCGCGGCGTTTTCAATGGTGGTTTCCGCGTCCTCAAACATCAGCTTGTCGCAAAATCCAGCGTCAACCGCCTGTTTTCCGTCAAACCAGCTTTCCGCCGCCATAATTGCGGCAACCTCCGCCGCGTCTTTCCCCGTTTTCAGGACATAAGCATTCACAATAGACTGTTTGACCACTTTTAATTCCTCGGTCATCTTTGCAAGGTCCGCTTCGTTGAAGTAGCCCAGCAAGCCCAAGGACGGGTCATGCACCATGAAAACGCCGTTCCCCGGAATCTCGATCACGTCGCCTGCCATTGCAACAATCGTCGCCGCGGACGCGGCCCACCCGTCGATTTTTACGGTGATCTTTGCCGCGTTGTCCTTTAGGCGGGTGTAAATCGCATTCGCGGCGAACACGTCGCCGCCGCCGCTGTTGATTCGCACAACGATTTCAGGGACGGCCCCCAGCGCGTCCAATTCCTCTGTAAACTGCCGCGGGGTCACTTCGTCGCCCCACCACGTTTCGGAAGCAATGTCGCCGTATAAAATCAGTTCCGGGGCGGCGTTATCTCCCGCCGCGGCCCGGAACGTCCAGAAATGTTTATTCTTTACCTGTTTGTGCTGGGCCTGCGCCCGGCTCTGTTCCTGTGCCATCTGCTTTCGCCTCCCTTAACATTTTTTCTTCCCGTTTGATCTGCGCGGCGTTCCGGTAGAAATCGGACCCGTTCATTTCCATTGCTTCCCGGTCGCGGGTGGAAAATCCGTTCTGCACCCGCTTTTCCGCCGCGGTCACTTCCTGCACCGGGTTCAAAAGCCCCTGCGCCGGGCCGTTCCATTCTGCGCCTGTGTACGCCTTGCGAATGATAGGGTCGCCAAAAAATCCGGGCGCGGGGATTCGTCCCTTTGCCACGGCCTCCGCGAACCATTCTTCATAAATCGGTTGGCAGAAGTCATTTGCAAGCCATGTCCGGTACATTCGGAACATTTTCCACGCTTCCAGCAACGCCCCGCGGGACGCGCTGTAAGACGCGTTGAAGTTCTTTACCAATAGTTCATAGGGGATTTCGAGGGCCGCGCCGATCTGCCTGCAAATCGCAACCACGAACCCGTCAAACGCCGTGTTCGGCCTGCCGGGGTTCATGTCGTGCGCCTTTTCTCCCTCGTTCAAGTCCACGATTGCGCCGGGCGCAAGTTCAATCGTGCTGTCGTCGCCCGCGTCCACCTGCGCTTCCTCCGGGATGATCTCGCCAAAGGTTCCGTCGCTGGACGCGGATTCCTTTTCGATGAACACCGTGAACATACCGGAAACCACGGCGGCGACAAGTTCCGCGTCGGTATATCGGCCCAACTGCTTCAATGCTTCAATGACAGGGGCCAGAAACGGCACGCCGCGCCGTTGTCCGATGCGCTCCCGGTTCATAATGTGAAGCACGTTCCGCCGTCCGGTCTTTGCGCCCCATGCTTCAACCCGCGTCCACCCATATTCGCTTGCATCGTAGGACAACGGATGGTGCTTGCTGATATGGTACGCGATCACCTCGCCCGCGTCGTTGGTTTCCACGCCTCCGACGAAATGCGGGTCAACCGTTCCGTTCGGGTTGCTCAATCGGTCCGCCTCAATCAGACAGATTCGCAGGTCATACGGGCAGTTCACCCGCTTTGTCACTGGCAACGTGGCGATCACGTCGCCGCTCATAAGCCAGTTCAGAAAGGCCAGTTGTTGCAGTTCATAGAAATTGTCCAGCCGTTCAAGGTCGCAGGCCGGGGAATCCGCCCACAAGGAAAATTCCCGCTCGATCTTGCGTTCAAGGTCGCGTGCTGTTTCTTCATCCATTCCCAACGCCTCATAGTCAATTTGACTTTTCAGCCGCAACCCCGCGCCGACAACATTTGTCCGGCACGTTTTCAGCGCGCCCGTTGCCAGCGGTACGCCCATGTAAAGATCGCGGCACCGTTGCCGGAGGACGGAAAGGTTCTCTTGTATATCCTCTTTTGCGGACCCGCCGCCATACAACCAGCCCAGCATTGATTTTTTTGTCTGTGACGCGCCGTAGTTGCTGTACCCGCTGTCCAGTATTTCCAGCTTCCGGCGGGCGGCGGCGCGCTTCACGGCCCGTTGCGGCGATACTGCGGCAATCATTCGGTCGAACGTGTTCAACCCGCTTCGCCTCCTTTGTCATGGTCTTAAAGGTCCCGCGGGACCACGCGGAAAACGCGGTTTCGCCCGCCGCGCTTTTCGATGTTTTCCAGCCGCGCAACCTCGTTTTTCCAAAATTCGATTTGTTGCCGGATGTCCGCAAGGTCCGCTTTTGTCAGGCTCCGCGAACCGATGGTGTAGCTTTGGTGTGTCGTAACCTCCAATTCCGCTTCCAGCCATGCGGAAAGGTGCTTTCTTGCGATTTCAAGGCTGATTCCCGCCATTTACAAAATACCTCCGTTGGTTCTTGATCGTCTGCCCCGCCGCTTCTGCGCGGGGGCGGCTGTGGCCGCGTCCCGCTCCGTCCGTTTCAAAACCGGATTTGCAATTTCCAAAGCGACGGTCGCATAGTTCCGAATATCAAGCGGTTCATTCCGCTTGTACCCGCCGTCTTTCAGCGTCCAGACGTATTGCGCTTTTCCGCGCTTATAGGTGATCACCATTTTTTCGGCGGTCAGGCCGCGGAAATACTCTTGCGTGTACCCCCGGTCCTTTTCACGCGGAAAATGGCAATAATTCGGCCCCTCTTCCTGCACCGCCAGTCGTTGATATAAAAGGGCCTTGCCCGTGTCAACTCCGACAGTGAAAAGAGGGGCTTTGATATTGTTCGCCGTTGACGGCCTATTGAAGTACGGCACTTCTGCGCCGCCTTTTCCCTTGATTGCGAACACACGCCGGGCCGTCCGCTCTTTGCAGAATCGGTAAACCTGTGTCGTGAAGTGTCCGCCGGAATCCACGCAGGCGCAAATAATTTTCAGCCGCCGCCCGTCTGCGGTGGTGAACGTCTGCGAAAGAAACTTGTCCAGTTCATCCCACACGGGCTTCAACTTCAAGTCGCCGTAGATCGCCTGATACTTGATTCCCCAGCTTTCCTTGTCCACGCCCCAGCCGACAACCTCCACTTCAAATCGGTCGTCCTGCACGTCCACGCCCGCGGTCAGCACCAGCACTTCTTCCGGAACCTCGCAATTATAGCGTTCGCGGCGTTTGAAGAGGTCGTCCGTTTCGATTTGTTCGCCCTCTTCCTCCCACGTTTCGCCCATTTCGGTATTTGTCCAGACTTTTAGAAGTTCGATGTTGCCTTTTTTCTTCTCTTCGTTTGCTGTCAGGAATTTTTCGACGATTTCCCGCCATTCCACAAAGAGGGAGGCAAGGGCGTTCAAATGGAATCCGCGCACCTTTCGTTCCGGGTGTGCCGCAACGAATTTACCCTTTCCGAACTGCTCTTTCCACTCCGTTTCGCTGGAAACCACGCCGCACGCCGGGCAAGCGCACCCGATTTCGTCCAGCTTGTCCCGGTCGAAAATGATATTCGCCCACAAAAGCGGCGTGTATGCCCCGCACGCCGGGCAAGGTACGTTCCATTCCTCTTGTGTGCTGTGTTCAAATTCAACGGCGATTCTGGACGTTTCCTTGTTGGTCGGCGTACTCACGCACACTTCTTTCTTGTTCCAAAAGGTCGCAAGCCGCTTCCCGGCCAGCAACAGGGGGTCGCCCTCATTTCCAGCCGTGGCCGGGTAGCGGTCTATTTCGTCCGCAAGCAGAATCCGAATCGGGCGGGAGGCGAGGGAGGACGGCGAATTTGCGCCAACCATCGTCACATGACCGCCGGGGAAAATTTTCTGCAAGATCGTGTTCCCGCTATTCCGGCTCTTGTCGTTCACGCGGTCCCGTAAAATAGGGGTGTCCCGCAACATCGGGGAAAGGCGGTCTTTGGAGAATGTTTCCGCCATTTGAATGGTCGGTTGCATGACCATGATCGGGGACGGGTCGTAGTGCATATAGTAGCCGATCGGGTTCAGAATCAGCGCGTCCGTTTTCCCGATCTGCGCCGCCGACATGATGACCACTTTTTGAATCCGCATGTCGCAAACTGCGTCCATAATCTCCCGCTGGTATGGGGCCTTTGATGTGCGCCATCGGCCCGGCTCCGCCGACGATTCGGAGGACAAGCGGCGGTATTTGTCCGCCCATTGCGATATGGTCATATTCGGGGGAGGGGCCAGCACCGCGAAAATCCGGGTGAACAGGTCAACCGTCGCTTTTTTCATTGCTGTTCCCTCTTTCCCCGAACGTAGTTTTGAAATCGGAAAGTTCCATCAATGCTTCGTCGATATGATCTTTCAGCAGGGCGAATATCTCTGCCTTGTCCGTTTTCTTGCAAAGGACCGGGGCCAGCTTTGACGGAATCGCCATCAGGCGGGATTTGAAGTTTACCAGCATATCCGTCATAACGGCCTCGATGTCCGCCGCGGCGTGAAGCGTGTTTTCTTTCAACTGCAATTCGTATTCTTCATTCTTTCGCTTTGCCCGAACCAGCTTCGCCCGCTCGGTGTTGTAATCTATCGTCTCTTCGCTCTCCGGGTTCCTCTTTCGGAGATAATTTATATAGCGGTGGTTCGTGTCGATCAGGTCGTACAAACCGGGTCGAACTTCTGCGATCACCTTTTCGTCGCGCAACTGCCGCACCCGTCGTTCCGACACGTCGAGGAATCGGGCAACCGCTTTCGCGTCGTAAAGTTTCACCGTTTTTCCACCCCTCCCGCGCTTTTTTGGCATACCCCCTTAAAAATTTTCCCGGCCCCGGAAGCGTTCAAAAAAATTTCGTATCTAAAAAAACGCCGGGGCTCGCTGGACCCGCAGGCCGCGCGGCCCGCCGAAAGAACCTATTTCATATTTCCAATTCGTCCGGCTCTTCCGCTTCGTCGTTGATCTCTCCCGTTTCAGGGTCGATGTCGTATGCTCCTGAAAGTTTCTGCTTTGCAAGATTATATTTCCGCTCTTCAAGCCGCAGGCGGCGGCTCTCCATCTCATATCCCTTGATGGAATCAAGCAGTTTGATAATGCGCCCGTGTATTCTGTTCAGTTCGGCTTCTAACTTCATAGCCCGGTCGAATGCGCTTGCCTTTATGACAGTCTGCATTGTCACCGTGTAGCCCTCGCGTTCAAGGGCGCGTTCCTTGTCGCCCGTGGTGTCCTGCAATGCGGCAATCTCCCGTTGCAGGGCTTCCAGCTTCTTTTCCTGCTGTCTGGTTGGTTTCTTTCCGTCGCTCCCGTCCATATCCCAAATCATGGAATCTTCTTCCCGTTGCAGGGCTTCCAACTTCTCTCGCTGTTGTTCTAATCGTTTTGTCCCTTTTGGGGCGCGCATTTCAACAACGCGGTCAATATAAAGCGCGGCTGGGTCGCCATGTTCCAGCCCGGCAATCTTGTTTTGCAGGTCGGCTTCCTTTGCAATCAGTGTTTGCAGTTCTGCAAGCATATTTGTTTCCGTGTCCAGCGTGATTCCCTCGATATACTCCCGCTGTTCCTGCGGTAGATCACATAGGCGGACCGTGGAATATGCCCCGTGCGTTTCGGCATTTTTATTCCCTACGGGCGCGCCCGCTCCCACGGCATTTTTATTGCCCGGCTGTCCGCCGCGTTTCCGCTTCGGTTTCTGTGCGTCAAGGTCTGCTTGCCAATTATCAAGGCTTTTCCATTTTCGGACCTGTTCAGCCCTTACGCCGAATTGTTCCGCAAGCTGTTTCGCCGTCATGGTTCCGCCGGATTCAAGCCATGCCCGGCGCACTTTGTCCCGCTCCGGGCTTCTCGCTTTTGCCATTGTCTACGCACCCCCTTTCGTTTGTTTCCTATTTTTCGCCCCGCATACTTCCGCGGAAGCGCGTAAAAAACGGGCCATGTTCAAAACATGGTCCGTTTTCTGCACTCGAACGGCGCGGAGGAATACGCCGCCCGAATCGTTGTGTTCATTTTCCACAATACCAATTTTACCACGGAAAACGGGCAATGGGTGGCAATCTTATTTTTCCGGGAAGCGATAGCGCGAAATGATTTTGTTTGCGCTGAAATTCCTTGCCAGACAGTCCAGCGCGGCGGCGCGGATATTCCGGCATTGCCGCGGGCTGTAATTTACTCGTGCCGAAAGCCGTTCCCATTGTTCGCCCTCTATGTAAAACCCCTGAATCAACGCTTTTTCGGTGTAATTCAGGCATTTCAATTCTTCCGCGATCTCTGCTTTTATTTTCCCGATTTCCTCTATCTCGCGCCGCAATCGGTCAATGGTCTGTGTGACAGAACGGGGGATATTCAGCACCACACGTTCAACGGGATTTGAAGTCGTGCCTTTCCCGTGCGGCATACCGTCGGAATTGACCGCCCCCAACGTCGAATAATACTGATCTTCGAGGTTCTTAATAACCCGCTCGTTCATTTTGATTGCTTTGTCTGCGTCCCTGTAATAATGCAGAATCACAATAACTTTTTCCCTGTTCACGTCCGCTTCCTCCGCTCTGCTTTAGGGCGGCTTATATATCCGCCGATAAATTCGTGTATTTTCCGCCCGCCGGATTTCCGCCCGGTATTGCTGTTCGATTATCTTCGCCCGCGCCCTATTCCGCTTCCTCCGACGGACGCGCGGTTCAATGTCTATCGGCTCCAACTCTTCCGCCAGTTCACGAAATACCGCTGTCAGCTTGTCGAACGCTTCCCGAATCTCGCCCGAAATGAAGTTTAGTGCGCCCAAAATCTTTTCAGTTGCCTCTTCCGCGGTAAACGTTGTTCTTTCAGCGTATTTTCTCGCGGCTTCTCTTATGCTTTCGGCCTGTTCCGCAGTAAATCCGGCCAATTCGATTTTGTCCATCTGCACGCCCTCACTCTTCCGCGGGGGAACAGATATATTCCACCGAACACAAGATTTTCAGCATCTTCCCGCAATGCGGACAATGCACGGGACCGACGGCCTGCGTCCCGAATGTGTTATATCGCGTGACCTGCCCCGCGTCGAACTTCTCACCGCAACACGGGCAAATCCCTTTCCCGACGCACCGCGTTTCTTTCTGCGGCTGTCTTTCCGCCCCCGTTTGCTCCTGCGCGTCCTCTGTTGGCTTTTCGGCCCCCTCCGGGTCCATCTTCACCGCCTGCGGCTTCTGCCCATCCTGCGCGTTCTGCGGGCCGTCTGCGGGGTGTTCCGCCCCCGGCGCTTTGTCCCATTCGATTTTCGGAGGCGGGACGGTGGAGGGAATGCAATGCGCCGCGGGCGGCGTGTGTTCGTCCCGCTCCCGGACGGGTTCATCAGGTGGCGCGGTTTCTTCCGGTTCCTCCGGCGGCTGTTCGGCCTGCGGCGGGGGAGAGGGCGGGGCGTTCTCCCGTGCGCTGTGGGGGCAAACTTCGCCTTGCGGCAAGCGGCAAACGTCCTGCCCGTTGTATTCGCATTCCTCAAAGTCCCGGCAATGGAAATCCCCGTCTTTCGCCTCCGCGTCCCGTTTTCTCTCCCGCGCGGCCTTTATGGAGATTTCCCCGGTCTGCTTATAGTCCTCGAATGCGGCGCGCTGTTCGTCCTCCGGCAATCCGGCCAGTTCATAAGCCGTTGAAAGGTTTATGTGGTCTGCTTTCAGTTCTTCTTTGAACTTCGGGTACAGGTGACGAATAATGGTGTCATACCGCCCAATCTGCGCCGGGCTTGTGTGAAGCACTTTTGCGATAAAATCGCGGGTTCCGTCTGCCTGAACCTCGCTGTCCCCGAACACGGTTTTGACAATCCTTTGCAGGACGGCCACGAACCGCGGGCGGGTCTTTGCCTTTTCCAGCACGTCCCGCAAGTAGCGCACTTCCTCGATCTTGTCCCACGCCGTTTTCTCCCGCTGGGAGTTGGTGACAATCAGGTTCAGGCCGTCCCGGATTTCCTGATCTTCCGCCGCCTCTTCGTTCGGCTCCACGGAACAGGTGACGAATTCATATTGCGGCTTTCCATCTTCCACAAGGGCCAGCGACGCAAGGCGGCGGCGGTGGCCTGCAATGACCTTGTATTTCCCACCGTCCAGCGGAACAACGGTCAGGTTTTGCAGAACTTTCCCGGCGATCTCGATTGCCGCTTTCAGTTCTTCAATCTCCCGCATGGAATAGAAGTTATCTTCCGACGGCACAAGGTCAAAGACGCTGATTTTCTTTATTTCGCTTTCAGCAGGGCGGGGCGGGGTGTTCCCGCCCTCCGCCGCCTGCCGCGACGCGTTGTTCAAAATCTGATTCAGATTGAATTTTCCCATGATGTACGCCCCTTTCTGTCCGAATCGGACGGATTCAATCTTTCCCGCGGTTCAGGTATTCCCGCACAAATGCGATATAGTCCATAGCGGTCCCGCTCCGGCGGCTGTATTCCGCAATCGGCATTTCCGAAAAGGTGCTTTCGGTGACTTTCTCCGAATACCGAATTCGGGTGTCAAATACGGGGTATTCCGGGCGGCTCCGCAACCACGCTTCGCCCTGCTTCTCTGCGTCGGCCCTGATAAAGCAGGTAATCAGGCACCCGGCCAGCCGCAAGCGCGGGTTCAAGTCGTCCCGCGTGTCCTCGATCTGTTCTTTCAGTTCGGCCAGCCCGTCGAAAGCGTACTTGTCAATCTTAATCGGAATAATCACGTCATCGGAGGCAACAAGGGCGTTTATCGTGGAAATGTTGATGTCCGGGGCGTTGTCGATAATGCAGAAGTCATATTGCCCCGCTACGGGGTCCAGCGCGGCCCGCAGGCGCGTTTGCTGTGGCCGGGTGGTGTCCATCAGCACTTCCATATTTGCGCGAATCAGCGTCATGTTAGCGGGCAATACGTCGATATTCTCGAACCGGGTCTTTTTGATGACCTCCCGCACGTCCAGCCGCCGGGCGGTCAGAACGTCGGAAAGGCTCTTGTCATCGTAGGAATGGACCCCGAACGCCTTTGACGTGTTGCCCTGCTTATCGTTATCCACAAGCAAAACCCGCTTATTGTGGAAAACCGCGAGGACGTGGGCCATGTTGTCGGCGGTCAGTGTCTTTGCCACGCCGCCTTTCAGGTTGATAATGGAGATAATTTTCATCGGTCAAACCTCCTTGTTTTATTTCTCCCGCTCGACGGCGGGGTTCTATGTGCGCCGCCGCTTCCGCCGCGGGGCTTCCTGAATCTTCACCAGCGGACCGCGCCCGTCCAACTCATACAGAAACACGGCTTCCCCGGTCTGTGCGCTGTACTGGCACACAATGTCGGTAATCGTGCGTTCCTCCGCCGGGAAGCGGAACGCCAGCCCCGGCGGGTGGATTTCGCGCCCCGTCACGATCTTGTCGCCTATCTCATAGGGGCAAGAGGCGGAAATTTTTATGATCGTCATGTGGTCGCCTACTTTCTGTTCGGTCCGGCGCGGCGTTACTCGAACCGCCGCTTGATGAAGTCCACGAATTCCGGCGGAAGTGGGCCGCTTTCATCCTCCGCAATCAGCATTACGCCTCCGCTTTGTGTCGCGGCTTCCCGTTGTTCCGGGCGCGGGGTCGCGGCAATATGGACCAGCTTTCCGCTGTTGTCCAGTTCATACATGAATGTAACGGTCCCGTTCTTTACGCTATGTACGCACACAATGTCAGTGATCGTGTGGGCCTCTTCGACAACCGTTGCCGGAATCAGGTGGAAACGCTTCGCCAGTTCTCCCCTTATTTCTCGCCGGATTTTAATTTTGTCGCCAATCTCGAAAGGGCATGTTGCATTGAATGCCGCAAGTTTCATTGTTCTTCCTCCATTTCTCCGGGGAAATTGATGATTTCCCCGGTGCTTTCGTCTACGTTGATTCGGTACTGTGTTTTGTCTATGGCTTCCGTCGCGGGTCGGTCTATCTTCTTTTCCGCCAGCGCGCGGCTACATTGCCGGGCCAGCGCGGAAAGGTGGTAGACGAACTTTTCATTGATGACGTTATACGGCATGATGACCGCCGCGACGAAAAGCCCGGTCTTTGCGACAATGTATGTCATGCCCTGCGGGGTTTCCCGCTCGTACAACTGCACCATGTCAATTACATCTTCCAGCGGCGATAAATACTTGTTCTGAATGAACGAAATCCCGTTCCGCGTTTGCAACGGCTTCAACACGCCGCCGTCGTACACCAGTGAAAGGCTCTCTTCGTCAATCCGGTGTTCCGTCTGGTCCGTGTCGGAAAGGTTGATTCCCTCCGGCGCGCGCTGGTGACGAAATATGATCTTCTCTTGCTGTTTGGCTGAAATGTCGAACATGGAATAGATATTTTCTTCATCCATGTACGGAAGTCCTGTGATCGGGTAAATTGCGGATGAATCCCCAAGCCATTGTGAAACCTCTCCGCCGGATTCCTCCCGGTCGTACAGACAGAAAATTTTCGTTTTACTGCAAATGGAAGCAACTTTCTTTAGCTTCATGTGGGTCCACCGCCTTTCTTTTCGAGATATTCCCGCATGACCCGGACGGCCACGCGGCACGCCTCTTCCGTGGCCGCAAGCACCGCTTCCGAACCCCTGAACCCTACAAAATACCGATAGCCAAACAGGGCGGCGCGGCTTGTCTCCGGGTCAAGGATTGCTATGGCCTCTTCGATGGTCATTTTCTGTTGTTCTCCCATTCCGGCTTCCTCACTTCCTGCGGCGCTTCCTGCGCTTCTTTTTGGGTGTCCGGGGCGGGGGTGTGGCCGTCTGCGGCTCCAGCACGATCTCTTCGCAAAGAACTTCGATTTCCTCCACGTCCTCCGGCTGAAAACATAGTATCGCGCCGGGGTCGTAGGTCCCCGCGGCCCAATCCGCCTTGAACTGTTCAAGGGCGTTTTTGTATCGGGGGAACGGGTGGACCTGCTCGGAATGATAAATTGCCATCATCATTCGTTCGTCGTCCGCTGGGTCCCAATTATGCAGGTGATAGGCTTCGTGGTTGTCGTAGTCCCATAGGGACAGCAGAACCACCAGCCCGTCAAACTCTTCATTCGCCCGCTGAATGTTCTCGAAATCCCGGTATGTCATGCCCTGTCCGGCGTACCTCTCCCGGATTTTCTGAATGGTCTTGCCGCCCGTATGGAGGCGGCACCGAATGACTTTCGGTTGATAGGTCATGTATTTTCACCGTCTTTCCCGCTGTTGAAAGCAAAAGTAAACTGGTTGCTTTTCATCTTTTCCGCCGGGGTGAAATTCGTTTTGATTCCGATAATTCCTTCTCCCGGTGTTTCCTGAACCGGAGGCCCGCTATAAGTCACCGTCCCGGCCAGTTCCGACCCGCGGTAAACACTGTATGTCCCGTACCCGCTGATAGTCTGTATTGCAAACGGGAGGAAAGGGAGAACTTCAAGCGGCGCACCTCCTAACGAAATATCGTCCGTTGTCGGCCCGTGTGCGATTTCTCCGCTGTCGCAATATTGCTTCACGATTTCGGAAACAGCAGAATTGACCGCGCTTATTCCGTCCTCCGTGTGCGGGGTGTATAGCAAATCTGTTGCCGCGCGCGTGATTTCCCTCTTGATCTGACGGGACATTTCCGCCGCGCGCTGGTCCCAGTTCCACCAGCCCTGTTTCCCTCTGGCCGGGAAAGGTTCGTCGAACATGACCGGGTTTTCAAGGACCCACGCGAACCGCCCCGGCGAATAGTCGCCCAAAAGCCGCTCCCGGTCATCCAGACTGTCCACAAGGTTTTCAACAGGTACGCAATCGACGATTTCCACGGTCCCGACCACCGCGCCGTAATGAAGTTCCATTGATTCCGGCAATATCGAATCAAGCGCAACGCTGATATAGTCCGGTCCTCCGATTGCCGCATGGACCGCCACGCGGCCCCGAATGTTGGTCCGCCGCGGGCGGGTTTCGTAATGCTTCAACCCGGCCACGATTGCGAACGCGTAGGGTTGGTATACGGTAAAGACTTTCACGCTGAAACCTCCTTTTTGGGGTTGTATATGACCAACATTGACGGGAACGGGGCGGGGGCGTATGCGTTTCCCTCTTCATCGGTGAAGTGTAACCTCCCGCGCACAAACCGGATTTCTGCTTTCCCGTATATGTAGTCGTGAAAATATGCTGTGTCTGTTCTGGCCGGAATCAGCAGGACAACCGTTGTCCCGCTCCGGGATTCCTCATAGGCTTTGCGAACCCATTTCCCGGTTTCCCGTCCGTATGGAGGGTTACACCAAACAGCACCCCCCCCCCCGCAAGATTCCAAGGACTATTCAAACCATCGGTTTCCGGCGTGTAGTACGCCGGGCATTTTGCACTTTTGGCCGTCGCCGCCGCGTCCAGCACAAACCCGAATTCATCATTCAGTTGGTCGAAAAAGTCCTGCGGCGTGCAATAGTCCATTTTCTTACTGCTCAATAACGCCGCGTTCATTCCGCGTCCTCCGTGTCCCGCTCCTTTGCGGCTTTAACCGCCGCCGGAATATCCCCGCGGCCTGCGCCCTCAACCTCCACGCGCACAACGTCGCCCGTTCGATATACTGCAATCTTCCGGGCCGGGCGAATGGCCTTGACGATCTCCACAACAGCACCACCCGCCGCGGCTACCAGAACCACGAACCCCAGCCAAACCCAAAAAGACGAAAAGATAAATCGCAAAAACTCCATGTCTCTTCTTCACTCCTTTTTAATTTCTACCGTGCAAATTGTGTCGTTTCTCGAACCTCCGTGCGGGACCATAAGTACCCGCTCCATCGAAAAGCCGCGTTTTGCACCGCATCCCATACTATTCCAGCCAAAACATATAACTTTTCCACCCGGCTTCACTATTCTTGCAATCTCGTTCTTCGCCTCACTCCAAAACGTCATGCGTCCATCCCACCCGTCAATTCCGATTCCGTCATAGCATTCCTTTACCTGTCTTTGCGAATATGGGGGGTCATATAAAACACCATCCACCGATTTGTCCTTGAATTTTTTCAGAAAATCTATCGCCTGTAAATGATAATCCGTCGGTCGTTCAGGATTAAGATCGTTTGTTATCGTTGCAGGGCTACACTCTCCCGCGTATGGGTCAACCCACAACCCATCCGTTATTTCCTGCATGAGTAATTCTTTTATGGGCTTGATTCTGAACGTCCATTTATTAGGCATTGCCCATTGCCTTTCTATCTTCATTTGCTCTTTCCACCTTCCAATCTGTCGGCTATGCTCAAAATTCCTGTCATTGCTTCCCGAATATTCGTGTCTGTGCCTGCCGTGATGGAAAGCACCCGCGCAATGTCCCGCAATTCCTCCGCCGCGGCCACGGCCGCCGCCGCCGCGCCGGATTCTTTCATGCAGTCCGGGCAAAGCGTCAATCCCTCCGCCGTCCGCTTCCCGCACCGTTCGCACGCTTTCAGTTTCATAGCGCGCCACCTATACCGGATAACCGAACACGACAAGGGTTCCCGTTAGCACCGCGCCGATCAGGAAGAAAAGCCACGCGGCCAGAAGAACCACAAGGGCGGTTTCCGCCCAATCCGCCGCGCGCAAGGCCAACTTCGCCGCAATCAGCGGGCCACGCCTGCGCTGTGCGGCCCGCTTCGCCTCCGGGTCCCCGCGGTTCAAGTCGTATGTATTCGCCTTTGTAGCCGCGGCCAGTTTCGGCGTGAAGTGCTTTCGCACCGTGAAGATCACCCAATAGGCGATCATAAGCAAAATTCCTGCGTTCATCGGTTTCTCTCCACTTCTCCGGTGTGGCCCCGTAGGGCCAGCATTTTTTCACGAACCAGCTTGTCAACAACGCGGCCCGGCGTTTTCTGCCCGCTCATGGTCATAAGCCGTTCGAGGTTATAGGCGGTCTGCGGTGTTACCCGAACCGTTAGTTTCTGTCTGTGCTGTTTCTTCATTGCTCCCGCTCCTTTCGTGCGCGTAGTCGAGAAATAGAACCGCTCCGTTGAATCGGACCCGCCACGGTTCGAGGTCCGCCGCGGTGACGTATTTTCTGCCGAACCGCTCTTTCATGTCCCGCCAGACTTCCCACGGTACAAAGAAAAAGTCATTCCCGATTCCGGCGCACACGGCGGAGATCGCGCCGTGCTTGTGGTGATGTTCCAGCGCGTCCCGCTGTTCCTGCGTCAGAACGTCCCATTTCAGGCGTTCCGTGGTGGTGTACTTTGCTTCAAAGACGATTGACCGTCCGCCCGCAAGCGTCCCCTGAAAGTCCGGCTGTGCGCGGGCCGTGAACCGCCCTTTGAAAATCCCGTCGCGGCTCTTCTCCAACACGCGGAATGGTTCAGGCGTTTTGTCCGCCGTCGCCCGCCCGTGGGACGCATACAACGCGCACGCGGCTTTTATGGCCTGCTCGAAAAAATGCCCCTGCGCGTTGTTGACCTTATTTTGGTAGCGCAAGGCCGCGCGCTGGTGATCTATCTGCATCGTTTATCCCTCCGTTTTCTCCCGCTCCCGTTCGTCATGGTCTGGACAGGGGAACGGCTCTGTCCGGTAGCACTCTTCGCAACATTCCCCCATGTGTACGGCTCCCCGCCGCAATTATCGCGGAACAGGCACTTTCGGCAAGCGTCGTCCGCCGTCCTGCCGTCGCAATATTCTTTGATAACGGCAACTGCGGCGTTCAATGCCTGCGCCTGTTCTATCAGGTTGTCGCGCTCCATTCATGCAACCTCCGTTCTTTGTGACGCTCCAAGTATTCGCCCCAGCTTTCTTTCAGGTATGACCGCCCGTAAATGAACCGCTGTGCGAATTCCTTTTGAAGCGCGTTTGGTATGATTCCTTTTCTCTCGTTCCGCTCCGGCTGGGCGTATATGCTGATACCCTTTAGGCGTTTCAGCCGTTCCACCCGGTAGGCCGCGTTTTCCACGTCCTCCGTGACAAGCAGGTAAATAAACAGGTTATACGGCTTCTTCCCGTGGTTCCCCAGCAGTTCCGCCGCCCGCTCGATTGCTTCAATCTGCGGTATCTGGTCGCACGAAAACCGAATGAATCGAATCCACGTCAGCCGCGCCAGTATGCCCGCTATGCGGTCATTGACCAACCGTGCGTCCATGCCTTGATTTAGGTCTATCGCGTACCCGCTCCCGATCATGCTTTCAAGCTGGGAAATTCCGTATTCGGAAGCAAGAATGTTGTTGTCCATCAGGACAAGTTTGTTCGTGTCCGGTCGCACAACCTGTTTCCATTCCCTGTACGGCTTTATTTCACCCTCTTTTTCCGGGACCACGCACCACGGGCAATGATTCGGGCAACCGCGGGTCAAATACCCTATCGCGTAGTCGCATTCCGGGTAAATGCTGTAATCAGGAAAGGCCGCGTCGATCTCCGGCGGCAACTGTTGGTTTATCGGTATGTCGTCATACCCGGTCCCGCCGCGTATTGTGTCCGGCGGCAAGTACAGGTTTTCCGGCGTGAAGTCAAAGACTTTGCTTGAATACACCCGGTCATAATGGCACATAGGGGACCACCATTCGACGAAATCCCCGCGGGCTTTGTGGTATGCCGAAATCTTCATCAAGGCATAGTTCGGAAAGGTCTTGTGCTTCATGTACTCCTGTTCCGCGTCGTGAAGTCCTATCCGCATAGCGCACCCCGCTTCACAACTCCACAATTCCGCCGATGTTGTCCACGTCTGCCCGCGTGACGCTCCGGCGTTTCAGAATTCCCGCAATCACGGTCCCGTACTTTTCCCAGCGCGCCGACACAAGGACGAAATACCGCAATTCAGGGTTCATCGTTGCCCGAACTTTCAAGGCTCCCAAAATCCGGTCGTCAATCTCCATTTGCAGGGGATAGACGGCAATTCTTCCCGTGTCCTTGTCAATTTCGCGGCAAATCGCCATAAGGCGCATAGGCTTCCTTGGCTCTTGCTCCGGGCGGCGCGGCTCCCGCTCGGACCGCCTGCAATCGCATAGTTCGCCCGCGTCCAAATGCGACCCGCAATTCGGGCATTCCCGGTAAGGCGTTCCCATGTTGACCACTCCTTTCTATTCTTTCTTCCTCAATTTCAGGTATATTGACCAACCCGTGAAGTCGTTGTATTTGTACTCAATCCCGTAATCTTCGTCCGTCAGGGTCCAGCCGGGATATTTCTTTTCCCAAAACTCCCGCCCCGGACGCTCCCGCGCCCACTTCTCGATCTGCCGCCGATTGTACTTCCCGTCGTTCGTCCGACTGGTGGGGCGTTCAAGGTTCTGCGAGGAAGTCCACCGCTTCTTCCCGCCGCTCTGCTTTACAAGGTAGACACAAAGGGCCGCTATGCCGTTTTCATCGGCTTGCAGGCGGTCAGCGTTGCAAAAGCCGATTCGATCACCCTTCTTCTGGCCCTTGCGTTTCCGTTTCCTCCACAACTCTTCCACCGTGTCGCGGTCCAACCCGCCGTTCATAACGATATGGTGATGAATACGAACGGGGGTGTCGCTGTTTCGTTTGGTGGTGTATGACGTGATCAGCAGGTATTTCAGCGGCGGCAATCCCTCTTTCTCCCTGCGGTATGAAATCCGGCGGAGGTAATTTGTCGCCTCCCGCTCCGCGTCCTCCACCGTGGCCGGAAGATATTTCGGGCTGTATGTAGCCGATACATGAAGCGCGTCCGGGTCGTCCCCGAAATTCAGGTTTCCAAGCTGGATAAAATACCGCCGGGCGTTTATGTCGTTCAGGTTCTTTTGCTTTGGCTCCGATTCTCGTACTTTCTTCGAGCGGGTCCGCCTTGTGGCTCTGTACTGTGCGTCTGTGTACTGGAATATGTCAACTTCCCGGTAGCTCTTTCCGCAATAGATTTTCTTTTCTCTGATAAATGTTCGCACTTTGCTTCACCCTCTTTCTGTGGATGATGAAGCGGGCGTGTCCTGTCTTTCCGGTCTGCTCCCCGTCAGGGCGCAAAGGGGGAAGAGGGTTCCTATCCTGCGCCCCCCTCCCTCTTCCCCCTTTGCAATCCCCCTTTACCCTCGGCGGCGCAAAAAGAGAATGTGAAGAGGGAAGAGGGCGTGGAGCGGGACCGCTGAACCCGTGCTTTCTTCCTGTCTGCGTAACAAGGCTTCGTCGGAATGATAATACCCATTACAAGCCCGCTACGCCGCATAAAAACGGCGTTGTTTCTTGACTTTTCCGCCGCTTTTTGCTATACTTTCGTTAGGTTGATAGATGATATATTTTCATCGGCGGAATCCGCTTCGCGTTGCTTTGCAGAACAACGCGGGGCGGTTTTTCTTATGTACTTTTTGCGGCGGCGGGGAGGGGGTCAACCCCCCACCGCCTTTTTGTCTGCTTCTTCCTGCGCAATCTCTTCCGCGGCCTGCTTTGACTGGAACAGGGCGGCAACCACCGCGCCCAGCGCGTCGCCCCACAAATAGGGCGGATAATCGTTCAGCGTGGACATGAGCGCGTCCACGGCTTCCAGCTTCATTTCTTCACGGCGCGCGGCCTGCTCTTCTGCGTCGTCCTCTCCGGGGATAGATACCAAGATTACAGATTTCGGATAGCAAAGCGGGCGAACGCCCCTGCTGCCGCCGTACGCGTTGTTCCAGTCCATCGCGCCGGAGGAACTGACGTAGCGGACGCTGCACGAAGACGACGCGTCACACGTCCACGGGGTCAGGTTCCAGCACCATTCGTCCACGGGCGGGGTGATCTCCCGATACTTGCGGCAAAGCGCGTCGGACCGCAAAGCGATCTTGTCCACGGCGGTTCCGTAATCGGTCATTCCGTCGTCGGCGGTCAAGTCGCTTTCCCAATCGAGGAACGCGGCCCGGTCTGCGCCCTCCGCAACCAATGCGTCAAGGAACGCCCCGTTCAATTCCCGGCGCAAAGAGGATTTCCGCCAGTCGTTGCAGTTCTCTTCATCGAATGCCCGGCGAAAAACAGGCTCCGCCGCCAGACAAAGCGTTCCCGCGCCGATGTCCTCGAATTTGACCCACTCAACGCCGCCATACATGAAGCGATCGCCCGGTTTCAGTTCAGCAAGTTTTTTCATGGTCCTTTTCCTCCCGAAAAATAGATTTGATTTCCTTGATATAGTCCCGCACCGTTGCGGAAATTGTGTAGTAGAACACGGGGAGGAAGAGGGCGAAAACTTCGCCGCCGATCGCCTTATATCCCCGTTCTGTCAGGGCGTAGGCCGCACCCGCTCGAAACAGCAGGACCCCGGCCACGGTCAGGGCCGCATATTTCGCCACGGTCCAGCCGTTCAGCCGAACGCGCCGCCGGGTGTGCTTCTGGCTCCGCCGCCGCGGGCGGGCTTGTCCCGCTCCAATGGTGATTGTTCTGATTTCCTGCGTCATGGTGTCGCCTCTTTCTCGAATCTGAACCCGGCTTTGAATGCTTCTATGCACTCTTTAGCAATCAGGTCTTTCAATCTGCCGTACTCCAAATAGTCGTTGTAACTTCCGCCCCGCAGGTACGCCGGGCGCGCTCCGATTTTCTCCATGTCTGCGATCAGACTTTTAACCCGTTCGTTCGGTTCTTCCGGGGTCATCTTCTCCCGCTCCTTTTGGCAACGTGATTCGGTCCGCCGCCGCGATTGCAACGGCGCGCCCGTTCCGGTCCAGCAGTTCGCCTTGCACGTGAAGTCCTTTCCCGTCCGGGGTCTTTCGGTAAATCACCGCCGTTATTTTCTGATAGGTGATACCGCCGAACGCAACCGGGCGTTCATCCAGAAAAGCCCGCTTCAATTCATTCACTGTCACGGCGCGCACCGCCTTTCCGGGAAATCTCGTATTCCGCCCCGTAGCGGCGGCGTTTGCACCGCCAACAGGTGATTTTCAGGTTCTTTCCGCCTGCTATGCGTGTTATGTCGTGCTTCCCGGCCTTTTTCAGTTCGAGAAAGCAGGGCAAGCAGAATTGACGCTTCACAGCTTCACCCCCCTCTTTGATTTTCAAATAGAATTCCTCCGGGGTCATGTCCGCCGGAACGGTCAAACTGATTGCGTGGAACTGCTTACGGCATTTCGTACATTCCCGCCGCTCGATTGCCCCCACGGTCCAGATATTCACACTTCCGCCGTGGCCGGGGTAAAGTCCGATTTCTCCGCAACGGGGACAAACAACACGCAAGCCATTTTTCACGATCTCGCCGGATTCTCCGTAAATCACGCCGTTTGTGGCCTCTCGCGCTACGTTCTTCATTCCGGTTCCCTCTCGATCACTTCACAATCCCCGGCGCGGATTCCCAAATAGTTCCCGCCGTGGTGGATGAAATAGACTGTTTCGCCGTCCCCGGTCGTCGATACCCCTTGCACGTAGAAAATCCGGCCTTTCTCAACAAGCGGAATTTTTGTATCGCGGGTGATTCGGATTTTCACGCCGTCACCCTCTTTCCCAAATCCGCTTGACTTCTTCGCAACAGTAGTCCGCCCCGTTGGTTAGCACCCAATCTTTCAGATCGTCCCGCTGGGCGCGCTTGCAATGCCGTTCCAACGCGTCGTAATCGTCTTGCAGGGTGTCCGGGTTCAGGAATTTCAGGGTTTGCCCCGTGGCGAACGCCAGTTCAGCCGAAACCACAATGCACCCTGTTCCGTCGTAGGTGTCCGGGTGAATGCGAATGAACAGGTTCCCCAACCTCATTTTGAAGTAGCCGGGCATTGCGGTTTCTTCTTTTGTCAGGCCCTTTGCGGTCCCGAATTCCTGCATTGCCACGGCGCGGGCGGTTTTCAAGGTCAGCTTCACGCCGCCGGGATAGTCCTTTTTCTTCATGGTTCCGCCTCCGCCTCCATAGCTTCAAGCCCTAACCACCAGCCCGGACTATTCCGTTTGTCCTCATAAGGACAAGGGCTTCCATCGTCACAACTGACCTTTCCGCACCCGGCGCAATAGTTCCGCTGGAATTCTTCGTCCCACGGCCCTTCCAAAATCGGCAAGGCCCGCAAGAACGCGGCCAGCGTCTCCGGGTTTTTGGTGATCGCTTCAAAATTAGTTGCCAACTCGCACGCCCCCTTTAGCATTCGCCGCGGCGGGCTTCCCGCGCCGCTTGAAATTCTCCTGAACTCTCTGTTGTGCAAGAACGGGGTTGTATTCCCGCCGCTGGTTGCGGTCAAGTTCTCCCGTTTCGCCGCGCTTCAATTCGCGGTAGACCGTTGCCGTTGTCACGCCAAGCCCTGCGGCAATGTCGGCCACGCGGTCCCCGTTCAGGTATCGGGCGGCGATCTGCTCTCGGTCCCGAAAGTCTATGTATCTGTACTGCCGCACCACATTTCACCCCCGTTCTGTTTCTGCTTCCCGTGGGCGCGGTTGTGGTACACCGCGCCCACGGCCTTTCATTCGTAAACTTGATAAATCTCGCCGTTTTTCATCAGCCACGCCCGCCCCGAACAGTTAAAGCGGATGAAGTTCCAGTCCGTCGCGTCATAGTACGGGGTCCCGATGATTTTTACCCGGCTTGCCTCGAACCCGAATTCCTCGCAAACTTCAATCCGCGCGGCCTCTTCGGTGATCTCTTCGGAACAGTTATTGACCTCCCATTTCTCGCGGCCCACTTGATACGCAATAACCGCTTCCGGTCTATTCACGCACCATCTGTAATGCGCGTACTGCATAACGTCGCCCGCAGTCAGCCGCCCCGCGTTCACGTGTTCCATGACCGCCTCGTAAAGCCCCGACGCGTCAACCAGCTTCCCGCGGCTCATAACCTCCGCCGCAAACTCTTCTTCTGTCAGGGTGATTCCGTGTTGTGCTTTCCACGCCCGGTCATAGCCAGCTTTTAGCGCGTCGCTCGAATCGTACAAATATCCGTTATCCAGCACGAATTTTTCAAACGGTTTCAGATTTGCGAAATCCGCCGTTTCCCTGATTTTCTCGGCCAGCAAGTCACCATATCCGGGAACTGCCCCCACATTCTCCGGGAGGTCCGCCCGCTCGTTTTCGTCGTAAATCCGGCTATCCGGGTGCTTGTCGCTCCAAAACTCGATGCGCCCGCCGTCGTTCACCTCGTAGAACGTCCCATTCTCTTCCGTTGCATAGGTCTTTCGGATCACGTTCCCCTCCAATGTGGATTTTTCTTTGTAATGAACTCCACCGATGATTTCCGCTTTCGCGGCCTCGTACTCTTCAAAAGAAACGTGCGTCATGTCGGTTCCTCCCTTGTATTTCCGGCTCTGTTATGGTAAAAAAATAAATGCGATAGAACTTTCACCCGTCGTTCGACGTGGTGTTTGTTCTTTCGCATTTAATATTACAAGGCGCGAAATCGCCGCTGAACGGCGTCTTGCCTTGTCACAAGGCTGAGAGTTTGATATAATAAAGGGTAATTTTGAGGGAAGGGGGCATACGGCCGTGAAATACAAGCAGTGGAACCGGGCGGCCAGTGCCCCTCAGGCGCGGGCCGCCATGGAGGCGGCGGGGGTGCCGCCCCTGGCGGCGCTGACCCTCTGCGCCCGCGGGCTGGACACCCCGGAGAAGGCCAGCGCCTTTCTGGACGCCGGCCGGGGCCAGCTCCTGGACCCGTTTCTCATGAAGGACATGGACCGGGCCGCGGCGCGGGTGCGCCGGGCGCTGGCGGCGGGGGAACACATCGCGGTCTACGGCGACTACGACGTGGACGGCATCACCTCCACCTGCCTGCTCACCGACTTCCTCCGCCGGGAGGGGGGGACGGTGATCCCCTATATCCCCGACCGGATGGAGGAGGGCTACGGCCTCAACCGGGAGGCGGTGGCCGCCCTCCGGGGCCAGGGGGTGGGCCTCATCGTCACGGTGGACTGCGGCATCACCGCCGTGGAGGAGGCGGCCTGCGCCGCCTCCCTGGGGGTGGAGCTGGTGATCACCGACCACCACGAGTGCAAGGCCGCCCTGCCCGCCGCCGCGGCGGTGGTGGACCCCCGCCGGGCCGACTGCCCCTATCCCTTCAAGTGCCTGGCCGGGGTGGGGGTGGCCCTCAAGCTGGTGTTGGCCCTGGGCGGCCCGGCCCGGCGGGACGAGCTGCTGGAGCGCTACGCCGATCTGGCGGCCATCGGCACGGTGGCCGATGTCATGAGCCTGACGGGAGAGAACCGCACCATTGTGCGCCTGGGGCTGGAGGCGCTGCGCCGCACCGGGCGGCCGGGGCTGCGGGCCCTGCTCCACGAGGCGGGGCTGGATGAGCGGCCCCTTACCGCCACGGCCATCGGCTACACCCTGGCCCCCCGCATCAATGCCTCCGGGCGGATGGGGTGCGCCTCCCTGGCTGGGGAACTGCTTCTCACGGACGACCCGGCCCGGGGGGAGGAGCTCTCCCGGGCCCTGTGCGACCTCAACCGGGAGCGGCAGGCCATTGAGGCGGAGATCTATACCGAGTGCCAGGCCATGGCCGAGGCCCTGCCCCGGCCGCAGAGGCACGCCCTGGTGCTGGCCGGGGAGCAATGGCACCAGGGGGTGGTGGGCATCGTGGCCTCCCGTCTGGCGGAGAAGTACTCCTGCCCGGCGTTTATGATCTGCCTGCAGGACGGCAAGGGCAAGGGCTCCTGCCGCTCCTTCGCGGGCTTCAACCTGTTCGCCGCCCTGGAGCGCTGCGCCCCCCTGCTGGAGGGCTTCGGCGGCCATGCCCTGGCGGCGGGCTTCACCATCCGGGAGGAGAATATCCCGGCCTTTGCCGCCGCCATGAACGACTATGTCTGCGCCTGTACCGGCGGGGAGGAGATGGTTTCCGCCCTGGACATCGACGGGGAGCTGGACGATGTGGGCCTGCTCACCCTGGAGGGAGTGGAGGGCCTGGAGCTGCTGGAGCCCTACGGCGCGGGCAACCCAAAGCCGGTGTTCTCCCTGTCTGGCTGCCTGGTTTCCGCCGTGAACGAGGTGGGCGGCGGGCGGCACCTGAAGCTGAAGCTGACCGCGTCCGGCCGGTCGTTCGACGCCATTTTCTTCTCGGCCACCGCCGAGGAGGCAGGGGTGGGGCCGGGCGACCGGGTGGACGTGGCCTTCACGCCCCAGATCAACGAGTACCGGGGGTGGCGGAGCGTCCAGCTCCAGCTCTGCGATCTGCGCCCCGCCCTCACCCGGGCCCAGGCCGAGCGGGCCCTGTACGAGAAGTTCCGCCGGGGGGAGCCCCTCACCCGGCAGGAGGCGGAGGCCCTGCTGCCCAGCAGGGAGGAGTTCGTCACCCTGTGGCGCTACCTGAAGGGCCACGCGGGGCAGGCCCCGCTGGAGGCCACGGCCCACCGCCTGGCCCGCAGCATCGCCCGCTCCGCCGGCCGGCGGGAGACGGTGATGCGCACCCTGGTGTGCCTGGAGGTCTTTGACGAGCGGGGGCTCATCCGCCTGGAGCACACCACCGACCACCTGCACATCGCCCTGCGCAGCGTGGATGGCAAGGTGAATCTGGACGATTCCTGTATCATGCGGAAATTGCGGCATATATTATCCAACGGGTGAGCCGACCGGGCCGCCCGCTGGCATTCTGATTGCTTTACGTGAGGTGGCTGGTATGGACCCCATCCTGGAGCGCTATCAGGCGCTGGAGGATAAAATCAAGGAATACAACCCGGCGCTGGATGCCCAGCGCCTGTTCCGCGCGTTCACCTACGCCGACAACGCCCACGCCGGACAGTTGCGCAAGGACGGCTCCCCCTATATCACCCACCCCCTGGCGGTGGCGGAGATTGTGGCGGAGCTGGAGCTGGACACCGACTCCATCATCGCCGCCCTGCTCCACGACTGCATCGAGGACACCGGGGCCACCCACGAGGAGATCGCCAAGCTCTTCGGACCCACGGTGGCCGATCTGGTGGAGGGGGTCACCAAGCTGACCCGGGTGCAGTACACCTCCAAGGAAGAGGAGCAGATGGAGAACCTGCGCAAGATGCTCATGGCCATGGCCAAGGATATCCGGGTGATCCTCATCAAAATCTGCGACCGGCTGCACAACATGCGTACCATGGAGTACCAGAGCGCCCGCAAGCAGAAGGAGAAGGCCCTGGAAACCATGGAGATCTATGCGCCCATCGCCCACCGCCTGGGCATGCAGCGCATCAAGTGGGAGCTAGAGGACACCTCCCTGCAATACCTGGATCCCATCGGCTACAGGGAGATTGCCGACGAGCTGGCCGCCCGCTCCTCCGCCCACGAGGAGTTCCTGGCGGGCATCCAGAAGCGCATCCAGGACCGGCTGGACGAGGAGGGCATCCGCTGCACCATCTACGGCCGGGTGAAGCATATCTACTCCATCTACCGCAAGATGTATACCCAGAACAAGACCATGGACGAGATCTTCGACCTCTATGCCTTCCGGGTCATCGTCGACGACATGCCCGAGTGCTACAATGTCCTGGGCGTCATCCACGACCTGTTCAACCCCGTGCTGGGCCGGTTCAAGGACTATATCTCCACCCCCAAGCCCAACGGTTACCAGTCCCTCCACACCACCGTCATCGGCCGGGAGGGCATCCCCTTCGAGGTGCAGATCCGCACCTGGGAGATGCACCACACCGCCGAGTACGGCATCGCCGCCCACTGGAAGTACAAGCAGGGCATGGCCAACGCCAAGCTGGGCACCGAGGAGGCCTTCGAGTGGGTGCGCAAGCTGCTGGAGAGCCAGCAGGACGTGGACGCCGAGGAGTTCGTGCGCACCATGCGGGTGGATCTCTTCGCCGACGAGGTGTTCGTCTTCACCCCCCGCGGGGACGTGATCAACCTGCCCGCCGGGGCCACCCCCATCGACTTCGCCTACAACATCCATTCCGCCGTGGGCAACCACATGACCGGGGCCAAGGTCAACGGCCGCATGGTCACCTTCGACACCCCGCTGAAAAACGGCGACATCGTGGAGGTCATCACCTCCAAGTCGGCCCACGGCCCCAGCCGGGACTGGATGAAGATCTGCAAGTCCAACGAGGCCCGCAACAAGATCCGCCAGTGGTTCAAGAAGGAGCGGCGGGAGGAGAACATCGCCACCGGCCGCGCCTCCTTCGAGTCGGAGATCAAGCACGTGGGCCTCTCCCTGGCCGCCATCACCGCCGAGGACGTGCTCCCCTTCATCCTCAAGAAGGTGCGCTTCGGCACCCTGGACGAGCTGTACGCCGCCATCGGCTACGGCGGCATGTCCGCCCAGAAGGCGGTGGTGCGGGTCAAGGACGAGATGGCCCGCCTGGACCGGCTCCACGCCGAGCAGTCGGCCGCCGCCCAGGAGCCCATTCACCCCTCCACCTCCAACCCGCCCACCGTCCCCATCCGTGGGGGCAAGACCAGCCAGTCGGGCATCATTGTGGAGGGCATTGACAACTGCCTGGTCAAGTTCGCCAAGTGCTGCACCCCCGTGCCCGGCGATCCGGTGGTGGGCTTTATCACCCGGGGCTTCGGCGTGTCGGTCCACCGGGCCGACTGCCCCAACGCCTCCGACGCCAAGCGGGCGGAGGAGCCGGGCCGCTGGATCAGGGTGGACTGGGCCACCGGGGAGCTGGCCTCCTACCAGACCGCCCTGGACATCTCCGCCAAGGACCGGGACGGCCTGACCCTGGACGTGGCCATGGCCCTCTCCGCCGCCAAGGTCAAGACCACCAGTCTGTCGGCCCGCTCCATGCCGGACGGCTACGCCACCGTCAGCATCGTCCTGGAGGTCAAAAATCAGGAGGAGCTGACCAACGTCATCAACAAGCTGGGGCAGATCCAGGGCGTGTATCAGGTGAAACGGGCCAGCGGCTAGGTCTAGGGGGTATCCAATACCCCCTAGATACGAGCCTGCGTGCCGGCAAAGCCGGCGACTTGGCTCGATACCCCCGGTTTCGCGCCCCGTGGCGCGGGTCGGGGTGTCTTTCCGGGAAGCACCCGCAAGGGGTACGCCGTATCCGTAGGGCGGCAAAGCCGCCAACGGCTACGCAGTAAATTCCCGGAAAGACGAATTTTGAATTGATTTCCGCCCTGGCGGGCGGAAACTCTGCGAGGCCGTAGGGGCGGATATCATCCGCCCGCCCGGTTTAAGGAGAATGGAATATGACTAAGATAGAGAACATGCGGGAGGACAGCGGCCTGGGCCGCCTGCTCTCCGAGTGTTTCGCCGGGGGCGAGCGGCTCCGGCGGGAGCTGCGCCTGAGCGCGGAGCAGGCCGAGGAGCTGGCCGCCGCCTATCCCGCCGACGTGCGGCCCATGGGCGGGAGCTGGTATGAGATTACGTTCCAGGGGGCGTTTACCTATGGCAATTGAGTTTGTGCCCGTTCTGCTGGGCTCCGACATCAATGCGTACAGCATGGCCCGGGCCTTTCACGAGGCCTACGGCGTAAAGACCATCGTCTACGGCATGTTTCCCGCCAGCGTGTGCGCGGGGAGCAGGATCATCGACTACCGGGTGCGGGAGCACAACGACCGGGTGGACAAGGTGCTGGAGAACGTCACCGAGGTGGCCCGTGAGTTTCCCGACAGGAAGATTCTGGTGCTGGGCTGCGGGGACAACTACCTCAACGCCATCTCCGCCAACCTGCCCAACTACCCGGAAAACGTCATCGCCCCCTATGTGAGCCTGGACATGCTGGAGACGCTGATCCACAAGGAGAAGTTCTACGAGCTGTGCGACC
>OLNK01000388.1_pt1 | contig 59840 bp, 54 predicted proteins | sample 1672791 | NCBI WGS metagenome assembly OLNK01 (sample SAMEA3136724, study PRJEB25190) | human gut metagenome | biome: human gut; feature: human-associated habitat; material: faeces | place: Austria | collected 2013 | reverse complement strand
TCTGCTCAACCGTCATGATGTCCGGATACTCTTTCAGCATGAGCTTATAGGCATCCTTTTGAGAAATATTCGACTTCCCCATATATCTCACCTCCCTGTTTACCGTTACTTCAGTCTTCTCTAAACATAAGAACGGGGAAATCCTCCATTGATAAGGACTTCCCCTTTCCTACGTTTTTTCATATCTGTAAGATTAGAATTTATTGATGCATTTGTACCATTAAAATAAATACCGCGACAGTGATAAATATAATTCTCTTTCTTCGCTTACTTTTTGTTTCTCCAGATTCGAGTTCCGATTTTTCAACTTCGCTTCTACAATCAATTAAAATTGAAATCAACCATAATACTCCAATAATAATTCCTTGTGCTATAAACAAGCTTCTTGTGTACAGCATATAAATAATCATGAAAACAATAATTGTCAGTAAGCCCGTAATTTGACACCCCGTAATTACATTTTTAATTTTATCCTCTTTTTCCGCTCCCAGCGAAATCTTGAATATGCCGGAAAATAAAAGAACCGGACATTTTATAATAAAAAATTCATTTGTAAAAATCATCCACAAGAAAGGATATTTAACACCTGAAGTTGTAAAGCAAAACATGAACATATAAGCATATAATGATACAAATAGCAAACACAGAAGGCAATATACCATCGCATCCCCAATAGCTGCAAGTAAATCATTTGAATCTCTAATCTCTGTTACAAACATCTTTTCCTCTCCTTCATTGCTAAAATATTTTTACATCATCTTTTATTAAATTATAGCATAATTCCCTCTTCTGCAAGGCGAACATCTTCCTAAAATCTTTTTAAGAACATAACAGGCGGCTGTTGGTACAGCTCCACAGGAATTTCACCTTATCTCATGCCTATGAGGATACCGTACAATGCTGTGAGGGCGTTCCATACGGGAGTATCATTATCCTGTATTAAAGATCATCGCTCATAGATTACCACTCTACTCGCAGCCAGACTCTATTCGCTCACTTATTCATAAGGTCTTGGCGCATCTGCTGTTCGGCTCCCCTTAATACAAACGTACCTGTTGTCTATATACTGTGCAAAGACACTTTCTTTTTCAAAGAGCACCTAGGTTTTTAACCTATATCAGCTATCAAAATATATTTAATAACCGGTATAGATCAAAAAATGTATCCGGTGGTACGGAAAGGGGGAAAGCACATACCACCGTTTTCAAAATTAAGAAATTAGGCTGCTTTTGTCACTTTAAAATCAAGAATTTTTGTAATCAACTTAATTTCAAGCATCTCTCTTTTTTCATCATCTACATAACATCTTGGCATGCCATTTTCATCATAGAACCATCGCATAGACAAATATGAGATATATGCCTCATAATGCTTTAAAACCATACGGATTGCTTCCGCGTCTCCATTAGATGCAGCTTTAATAACCAGAAACGCAATCAATCCATATCCGCTATTCCTTTTCTGTTGCATTGACTTTAACCTCCAATTTGATTCTCAATTCCATGATGGAATGTGTCTTTTTTCTCTGAACGGTTGAACGGAACGAATGAAGAACCTCAGCTATCTCCTGATCTGTCATATCAAAAAAATAAGAAAGCAAAATAATCTGTTGCTTTTCTTTCGCCAAAGATTCTATCGCCTCCGCAAGCCTGTCATCCTTAATTGAAATGCTCTGATCCATGACTTGAAAATATGTACTCTCAAAAGAATACTCATCTGTTACCAGAAGTTTCTTCCTTTCATATTCCGATAACCCTGTAAAACAGATTTCTCTTTCTAATCTGCGCAGACGGATTTTTTCGATATTCCGGCTCTCCTCTCTTAGCACCTTCCGGCATAATGCATCAAATTGGTGTCTGATGGTTTTTATCTGAGATGGTGATAGTTGCATAAGTTTTCACCCCCTCCCATACGCCGAGGGTCAGCTTATTTCCCTTTCACTCTCTATCCCAACAGTCAGATGCCGTTTTGCTCATTTTTTCAAAAATTTTTCTGATTTAAAGCAAGCCTCCTTTTAGAAATAAAACCTCTACAATCAACATTTTCATGCAAAAAGCAAAAAGATCTTATATGTTTAAGTCACATATAAGATCTTAAAGAAAACAATACGTAGTATTTATAATTCTTGATTTTATTTCTTCGTTAATATAATTAATTTCGTACTCTGACCATTTTATTGTACTCACATATTCAGTAAAAATATACAATTTTTTCATATTTGGTTCATATAAAGCTATCTTACAATAACTTTTCAAACACTTTATTACTATCCGTTCTTCGCTCGGATCTATTAAAATCTCAGCTATCTTCTCATTTGCTTTTGTAGTCAAAAAACTTATATCTACATGGTTTTTATTATCACTTATTATATCTGCTGATAATTCAATATCTCTATACTCTCTTGAAACTAAATCAACTACATAAATTTTGTTTATTAAATATGCATCCGTATTCCTTTCTACTTCGCCTAAATTATATTCTAAAAGATCTTCTTTCAAACCCCTTCTCTCTAAATCTATCCCCAAAAATACCAAAGTAACAATTACCAATATTACAATATTCTCCTTCATATAATGCATCACTTAGCCTTCTTTCATGTATAAATATCATCTCAAATATCATATTATATAATTAAAGTATATAATTATATAACTTGTATCTATAAAAAAATATCACATTCGCTGTTAGCATTATCATAGGTGATGAAAATGGATACGAAATACAAAGAAAACTATATTCGGCTAGGATTAAAAATTGCCTACTATAGAAAACTACGTGGTATGACCCAAGAACAATTTGCAGGAGCAATCGGAAAAAGTTGGTCTTTTATCGCACTAGTAGAAAGTCCTAGTAAAGCCGCAGGTGTTTCATTAGAAACCTTATTTAAAATGGCTGATATTTTAGAAATAGAGCCTTATGAATTACTTCAAAAATAAAACCCCTATAACGATATAAATTCTCACAATTTTCAAAAGGTTATTTATTTTTAATAAGTTATATGCTCATTTCTCTGCCTGTTTTCGGGCACCCTCAAAAAAATATTTTTAATTATGAACAAACCAAGTTGACAACCATAAGTTCAAAATCTCTATTATATTAGAACTGAAAAAATCAAAGTATTTGCGAAAAATCTTTCCAGTTCTAAATAACCAGTTGGTAGAAATATAAAGGTGGGATTGAAATGAGTACAAAAAGAGAAATTAACAGAAAAGTAGTAATTGTTACATATGATGAACTAGAAGACGCAGTAAAGGATTCTCAGCTTCTGGCAAATTGGGATTTGACTTTTGACGAAGCTCTCCAAAAAGCTGCAAATGATGGGCCTATTGCCATTAGAGATACTTTTATTAAAGCATATGCGACGTTGCTTGCAGGTCCAGTTGCTGCAGCCGTTGCATTGACATTTTTGCAGATTTATGATGTAATTATGGATTATCTGACATACAAAAAGCTAAAACCACAGTTGGAGCGAATGGAAAAAAACCATATGGAAAAAATCAGAGTAACTGTTATTACATATGAATGGACCTCTGGTAGTGGCAATAGCACCTCTTACATTACAGATTTCATTTTTGCATAAAAAGACTAATACAAATTTATAAAAGAATACTTTGATGAAAGATTTTTATAGGACTATCGTAATAATTTCTAGCAATGGGTAGTTACAATCAATAACTTTAGGATAAAATGTCACTAAATTGCCCAACGCTAAATACGATAGTCCTATTTTAATTTAAGTATATTAAAAAACTATTATAAAAAAGTATGTTATAAACTTAAATAAAATTGAACAAATTAGGAACAAAATAAAATATAAGGCGAGTTTTTTATAGGATTCTTTTAATGGTTCTTTGTTATTTGACATCAGCAATCCCTCCTTAGCTTAATGATAAGATAATATTAGAATAAATATTATAGTATATATAACTTAAAGAACAAAACAAAAGTCACAAAAAATTAATGCTTTAAAACTTTGGTCTATGAGATATTCTCTGTAAATAAGAGCCTATGAGAAAAAGTCTGTAAATAAGATTCTTCTATGATATGCAAGGGTGGTGAGCCTGAAGGACTACGAAAAAATCTCTGTAATTAGATTTCTCTATGATAATAGAGAGTGAAAATCTTTCTTACCCAGTTGCAAAAATTATTGAGATAAATAAACTTTTGTTTACACCACCGGCAATCAGATAGTCCACTTTGTCAGCATTTCCTGGAACTCATTCTTAAAAAAATAGTACTCCGAGAATTCATCTTGAGTCTATTCACTTACCTTCAAGATACTCATTTTCTCAAGATCTTTTTTATTTATGTATAAGGTATCGCCAGTAAAGAGACAATCCAGAAGATTTCCTTTTGTATCTTTTAGAACTATTTGAAATAATCTTCCATGATAATAATGCAAGGTTCCTAATGACTCTGACACATCTAAATGAAGAGGTAGATTTTTAGGGTATCTTTCTATAGACAAAATACCTTTATTTATTTTGAAAGAAATTCCTAATCTTTCTGACGTTGTAGTAAAATCTATGTAGTTATCCATTAGATCTACTATTCGAAACCCTCTCAATTCCCCGGCATAAATTTTTTTTAATACAAGTGCTCCACTTTTTGTTATTACAAATTCATTTGGCTGTACGGATTGAAGGGAGAGCATTCCCTTCGTTCTTTTAAGGGTATTCTTGATAAAATATGGTGAACAATCTTTGAAATCAATACAATCTTCAACATCTCCATCTAAAGTTAAGTTAAGATTTTTAGAACTTTGCAGTATTTTATCTTCTAAAGCCAATGGCTCCCCTTTTTCGTTGAAAAAAATCGTTTGATTACAATACTGTTTGTTTTTTTTCTTTAATATATCATCCGATATAGATGCAAATTCTGATAATGGAATCATAGGTTTTTCCCCCAATAAATAACATCCAATTTGTAATCCATTTATATAAATTTCTTCTTTCATGGCAGTGGGCAATTCTGGTATTTGTGCATCTACGGAAGATGTTAAATTGTAATTCAAGTCATCTGCAATTCCGTCTGTCCATAAAACATAACGATAGGTAGTTTTATCTATAGTATATCCGCTAGACTGTATATCTAGTGTAAATCCATTTTTTAAAACATCCTCTAAATATATGTATATTTTTTCTTCTTGTAATACATATGGAATTTTCTTTTCATTTAAGAGCAGGAATATATGTTCTGATGCTTTTGAAAATAAGCTCTTATATATTGCTCCAATAAATATTAGAAAAAATAACATTAGCACAAAAATTTTTTTCATAAAAGTTCCTCCTCAAGTTGCTTAATAATTGAAAAATATATCTATATAAATGTAACCGATAACGTACCTGTATTTAGAAAGGAGCATTATTATGGCAAAAGTTTTAGGTATGACATACACTCTGAATACATCTAATCCATGGATTTATTGTAATTATCCAGAGAATGTAAAAGAAGAATATTTAGGAGATAAAGGTCATTTTATCAACCGACAATCTGTATCCGCTGGCACTGGACAAATTTTTTACGAGCATGCTATTCCTACTTTAACAACTGATCTTTATCATGGTATTCGTATTTATAACGGCAATGACTCTAATGTTACATTCAAAGTTTTGAATTATGGACACGCAAATCGAACCAGTAAAAATAAAAATTTGGAGTCCGCAGATAGTTGGTATAAATTCTTTAAAGAAGTAAATGCTGCAACTTATACTATTCCAGCCAAAAAAAGCATTTGGATTTGTGAAGAAAAGATTCCAGCAAAAACAGGTCTCTTTACGGGAAATCTCCGTTTTAATACGTCTGCATCAGTAGTGATTGCAACTTATATTTACAAAAACAAAAATTCAATTCCAGATAAAACTACGTATGTTCCATACGCGACAACAGCTGGAGAAAGTAATTATAAGGTTTATTCTGGTTTAGGGGCAGGCTATTTTTTCACCGCAAAACAACAGACATTAAGAATTAGTCAATTTCCATCCGATAAGGTAATAAAATTTATTACTCACGCAAGAGATAATACTAATTATACTATTAACGGAACATCTGGAACATCGCAACATGAATATATACCTTTAAAACTTGTTTCTAACAAGAATTTAATTGCACAATATAAAGGCGATACTAAAAACGATCCTTTACATAATTTAGGAAATTGGTGCGCACAATATTATTTCCCTATTACTTTCAACAATGATACAAATCAAGATGTTGTAATAAAGTGCAGAATTTCTTGTAAATCTAGTGCTACAGGTGGTTACGCAATGCCCATTATCAATTGCGAAGGAACAATTTTACGAAATGCATTGTATATAACTTCTACGCCTCCTTATTGGGAATGGAAAACAATTACCATTCCGGCTAATACTAGCAAGAATTTAAATTATCAGTTTATTTTAGGTGCAAACAGCACAACAAATTTGGAGCATCAGTTTATTCTACAGAATTGATTATTCTTTGCATAATCACCCATAAAAATTTATGGGTGATTTGCTATTTAGAAATATTAGTTTACTTTTAAATAAGATATAAATGCTGCTCACATGATTTTTTATCAACGTCTTGATTGCCAAACCCGAGATAACAGAGGTTCTTTCAAGATAAGATTTCCAACCTTTACGGAGTCTCTGTTATCTTGTATCTTCCAAAAGATATATGTAAGTTATACATAAAAACGAAGCAGTCTCACCATCCCTACCTAATGATAAAAATTGAATTTGCAAAAAAATTTTGACCCTATCTTCCAATCATCCGCGATCATAAAATATACATTTTCATGATCTGTGTGAACATATTCTTCTTAACCACATACATATAATGAACTCCATAAAGGCTGTCAGTATCTAACTGAATAATCTGGCAAGATACTTTTATCTTCTACTTTATTTGCCAAAGAAGTTTTTTACTCTCCATCTTTGTTCTTGAAATAAGACATTACAATGGATAAAAATAGCGGTGCTATTGCAATCAGTAATCGTGGCCAAAACCCATCATATTTGATTATTCTTCCCGCCACAAGAATTAACACGAAAACAATTGTTCCCCAAAACAACGAAATGTTTATTACAAAATAATGTTTTATATTCGCTAGTTTTGTTTTATGCCAAGACATCGGCACATTTTCTTTTATAATTTTATGTACTTGAGAAACCTGATCGCAAAGCAACTGATATTCTATTTCTCTTTCGCACAAATCAATTGCCTTAATGTATTTTTTGCTTCTACAATAACCCAAAATATTATTTTTATTCAGCACTTCTATCAAAGATTCCACTCTCTGTTTCATTACTTCAGGAATATTTCTATAACCTTTAATTTCAAGCAATACTTTTCGAAGTTCTACTTCTTTTTTGCTTGCTTCAATAACTATACGAAGATCAGTTAATAGTCTGGATAAATCGTCTGTCCATTTCACCTCTAAAGATGGAGTATTCTCAAAAGACGACAAAGCATCTACTAATCTACGGAATTCTTGATAGTATCGGTCATGGAAAAACCTTAATCGCTTTACAGTCAATTCGGTCCAAATATCAATTCTCATAGGCGGGTTGTCCAATTGCAATTGTAATGGCAATTGTCTTTTAACTCCACCCCTATTCGTATCATAATTATCAGTCTTCCAAACTACTAATGTAATCATTGCATTTGTAGATACTCTGCCATCAGAATTCTTTGATAATATAACCTTTATTTTATTCTTCGTCGGATTATTAATCGAAAACATCAACATACCTTTCCACCCAGGGTCAAGTGTTGTCGAAATACTACCAATCCCTTGTGCCGCCATACGAACCCTAGAATGAAAACTTCCTGCAATAGAATCATCTACAATCAAATGTTCATGTGATAATGCCAGCACAGTTTCGTTTGGATGTAAATAAAAAAATGTTTCCTGATCCTCTCGACAAATCGGAACCAATCTTTTTCTTGTAATTGAATAAATCATCTCAGACAAAGAAAGATTATATCCTATTCCCCTCGCCTTTGCTGGATCATATGGTGCAATAATTAATCCCTCTAAGGAATTTCGACATTCTTCAATATCTTTTGCAACCAGATGTGCCCGTCCATATCTCAGATTTATTTTTTGCATTTCAAACTCCTTCTACACACATTACGTTTAACACATCTGTCCTGTTTCGTATTATGCTCATCGTATATAAGTGCGGTTTTGGATTTATCTGTTGTTTCTAGGTCTATTTTCATATCTTTTTCCATGTGTTCCTCAAGCATTTCTAACAAATCGGTATCCATCTTGGCCCCAAGCCACATTTCCATTTCATCTTTTTGAGGCAATAGTGGTGTATATAGCTTTGTGTATGCTGTTCCAATGGCACCTGTAAACAATATCAATTCAGGACGTTTATCTGCTTTACCAATACTTAAAACATGTTTCTTTGAAACACCTGCGTATGGCTCCACATAATAAATTTTTGAAACTCCCATGTACATTGCTTTTTTCGCACATAATTCGCACGGACTAGATGTTGTGAACAAAACTCCATTTCGAATTCTGGTATTATTTGCTCCCAAATTCAAAAATGCAGTTTCTTCAGCATGCAACGCTCTAGTGTGAACTTGATTTCGTTCTTTTTTAATTTTATTAAAATAATCTTTAAAGCAATAATAAGGTAATTTTCCTTTCTCCTTCAAAGGAGATTTATCTGTATCAAAGAATTTTTCTACTTGTTCTTTTATACCTTTTTGAAAATCATCATTATCATTATTTTCATAATCACTATAGCTACAAGGTGACCAGTGATGATGAACTTCGCATAAATCTTGATACAAACAAGGCAATTGTCCTTCTGGTTGCTGATTCCATCCCACAGAAAGCAAATGATATTCATCATCTGTCAATACGGCTCCTACTTGTCTAGAAATGCAGCCAGAATTCAATTTCGCTGCATTAGCAATTTGCATACATCGTTCAACATTCGTTGGCAAAACAATTCCTGGGTTCATAATCAAACAAACATATCTTAACAAAACCATTTTTAAATTTATAAAAGATTTTGTATCAGTTTTATTATTAATTAAAATGTCAGCAACATCTAAGCAACTGGAGACATTTTGGATAATAAAAGGAGAAACAAATGAAATTTCCTTTAATAGTTTGTTTTCTTTAAATTGATTATACAATTCTTTAATAATATATGGACCATTATATTTGCCCTTCCCCTCCGCAAATAAGCTTTCATATTTTTTAATTTCTCTCTTGAATTCCGAATTCTGCTCAATTACATCAATTGCATCTATATCATCATCCACGAGATGTTCTTGATTGCGAAGTCGTTTTCTGCGTTCTTCATCCTCTGTATAAATGCCAATTAAATAATAATTACTATATCTTTCTTTTAAGTACATTGATTCATATGGATTTTTAATCGAATCAATTACAATTACTGTTCGTTCATTTTCATCAGAAACACTTCCTCCAAACTGCTTTGTTCCATCTTCTTCATAAAGCTGCAATTGATACGCGCGCAAAACTTTAATTGTCAAATTAATATCTTCTGCGATACAAACATATCCATCTTTTTGAAATGATGTACTCCCAGTATAATATGGAGCTTTAAACATACGCAAATTGTTTCCAATATACTGCAAAGCTGTAAAAGGCAATCTCTTAGATTTGTTCCTTACAGCTTCCCATAGCTTACTAGACTCTTCAGGAAGAAATTCATACAAATATTGTTTTAAAATCAAATACCAAAAAGGATTCTGAAAACCTGTTTTCTTTATACGAGATTTAGCATATGCATCTACCAATCTTGACAAATCAACATTTTTGATAGCACATACAGATGTATCTGCATTATATTTAACTTTTAATGTCAAATTACTAGAAACATTGCATTGGACTTCACTTGGTGGCAATTGTCCTTCTTTCAAAGGTTTAATCGCCTCATTTGATAATTCTTCTATCGGAGCATTATTTTCCAAGAAGCACCAATATCGTGCAATTGATAAATTATCCTTTCTAAGCTTGCTACAATAATCTTTTAGGTCAATTATCATTTCACTTTCAAAAAACGCATTGCATGTTTCATCAAAACAATGATCTTCGATTGAGCTAGTTTTATTATTCGCCAATTTTCCTAAGGTCTGCGACAATTCAACCGCTTGTTTAGATAAAACTCGTCTTGTAATCAATGCACTGGCGCGAATCTTATAAAATCGAGTCCAGTTGTTTGCTTTTGCATATGTATAAAGGATATAATATTCACGAGAAGAATACAAATCATCTTCTTCAAATCTAGGTATGGGCAGATATAATTCATCAAATGTTTTCTCTAAAATATTAGCCGTTTCCGTCACGCCAGATCCAACTTTACCACAAAGACCAAGAATAATAAAATCTTTTCTTTCATCATATAAATGATTCACTATCTGATAGGACGTAGTTTCTTTAAAATCTTTCACCTATTCCACCTCCATTAAAAAACATTTCTGTCTATTCTCATTAGCCTAATATATATATAACTCTTATATTCTGCAAAATATCACTTTTTTTAACATTCTTCTATATTAACGGACAAATAAGCATCCCCCACCTAGTGAGAATATAAGATAAATGTAGGTACATGTGAAATCACCATAATGTCCGTCTTTTCTTTATGTCAAAATACAGATGTCAGTCCACTGTCTTAACTGCTTATTCCAGCAGCCGTCCTTCGTACAGATACTCAAGGATGATTAGCTCGAAAACCAGACTCCTCATCCTTATTATATATATATAACAGTTGTTTTAAATAGCATATCAATCACAGACGGGGTTCCCCCCGTCTCACGCTCCAGTTTATTCGTTACTCCGAAAGGCGACCTTCGTTCATAATACTCAATTTACCATATACCTGCGCCTATTTTCGAATCGTACTAGTCCATTTTTTCGTAACTCCAAAATGGCAAGATACAGCACCGATACGCAGTTTTAGGAAAGATTACTACAATAGCTTCTTTGATTCCAGTTAAACCATCTGCGTAGACGATAAGTGCACCTTTTACATCTTGGTTTTTCGGCTCGTTCATAACAAAAAACGGTATTTTGCACTTTCATTGTCACCAACACTGATAGTTAGAACCTTCTTCTTTCCGTCCGTATTGATGCCTAGAGTAACACTGGCTGCCATCTTACGAATACACCATTGCCCCTTGCGAAGTAGCGGAACACGTCGATGTAATGAAAAGATATACTTTGTCCAATGGTCAGTTCCATAAATCTTCACTCTGCGGCAAGATTTTATCTGTTACGTTAGAAACAATGCTTTCCGAGGTCTCAAAACCATAGTTATCCTCAATCGTTTCTGAAATTTGGCGGGCAGTCATACTCTTCGAGGGTCTGATGAGTAATGTTTCGTTTTCCTTCTGTTATTTGTACTCGATGTACATATTTTTCTATTTTGCCATAATAAAAGGTTCTCCTAATGATATTTATATATATCGTAGAAGAACCTTCTAAACACTGTTTTACAAAAAAGTCTTACATACTTGCAGATGATTTTCGGGAATGAGGGAAACCATGTTAAGAAAAATCATCTGAATCTGTTTATATTGCTTTCACATCATAAAAATCCCCTCCTAGATGTGATATATATAATTACATCATATTTAAAGGGGATTTTCTTCCATTTGTCACCAGATCCAACTTGAAACAGTCTCAATTACAGAGACTCTTGTATGTCCACTCAATTAAATTTTTTAATATTATAGCCTATCTGTTTGTGTAATTGTTTCACTAACTCCATTTACCGTAACCTTTGTTTGGGAGTATACTCTTAAATTGCTTACGTCACTTAATGCTTTTGTTTCAGAGTAATTAAATTTAATCCCTGTTTTTGAACTATTCCATGTTTCGAGTGTCTTCCATCCCGTAGATGTTTTTCTCTGTAATTTCATTGTGATTTCAATTTTTCCTGATTCCTGCAAAGTAACTGCAACACCACAAGAAACATTACCATTTTTCTCATCTATCACTGTGCTAATAGAACGGATATGTTCATATAAAGGCATAACGCCCTCTTCCGCCTTAGCAACAGCAATCGGTTCCGCTGCATAAACCGGAATTCCTTGGCACATACCCAACATCAGTGTTGTGAGAATTAAAACTTTTCTTTTCATAGTTTGCCTCCTAAATATTATTAGTATTTATTAAACCCATTAAGAAAGAAAAATATCACATAATTTTCTACAATTATCTATAAATAGAAACAATATTTTTTGCAATCCACACCAAGTCCTTTTTCTCCAAAGCTTGCGCTTCCATTTGGATACTCACCGTACCTTCTTCTCCATAATCTAAAACCAAGTTGTTCGTATTCTCCCTTTCGTAATAGTATCCTGTCATTTCTTTTATAGCCATCACCTCATAAGCTTCATCAGAAAGTTTAACCCTTTCTTTAGAAAGCTTATACAACAACTTATCTCCCACTGAATTAACAAATACAATTTCAATCCTTGAGTTATCACCTTCAACTTTATTAACTACATAATCACCTATCATATCATTCGGTAAGTAGATAACATCCCACTCTGTCGGAAAAACATCAAAATCATATTGCACATACATTGCTTCTTTTTTAATATCAAAACTGACTTCTGTTTGTTTTGTCGAAATATTATTAAAAACCTTTTTAATCTCAGCCGAAATATTTTGACTGAAAAATATACAAAAACAAATGAAAATGGCAGCTATTCCACTTCTTCTTTTCCATTGCATTTTCCTTAATGATTTCTTACGTTTAAAAAAATTCTGTACAAATTTTTTATACTCTTCTGAATAAGGCGGCTCATCTAAATTCCGAAATCCTTCCAACTGTCTATCAATATCCTCCATCAAGTACTCTTCTAATCCACACTTTAATTCTATATCAAGATTCCTATTATCATTTATCTTCATGCTCATCCACTCCTTGCTCCATCTTATTTTTAAGTTGTTTTCTTCCTCTTTCCAGGCGAGTACTAACATTGGTTTCAGTTATTTTGAGCATTTTTGCAATCTCTTTCATAGAGTATCCATATACATATTTCAATAATAAAATATCTCTATATTTATCATCTAGCTTTTTAATTGCCTCTTTTAATTCCTGATTTTTTAAAAATCCATTCTCATTTTCTCTCTGCATAAAATGTTTTCTATCCATCACATCTTCATTAGCTACTAAAATCTTTTTCCTTGTATTAAACAAGTCAATTGACTCATTCCTTATAATTACTATCATATAACCAACGCACTTTTTTTCTATCTCATCTTTAATTTTGTAAAAATAACGGTAAATTATTTCTAACGAAATTTGTAGAGCATCTTCTGCATCTTGATGATTATGTAAGATATCATATGCAACCTTATAAAAAAGCTTATGATACTTTTCATATAAATAGCAAAATCTATCTTCTTCCTCCGGTGTTTGAAAAACAAAGCAAAACATACCTTTTCTCCTGTAAAATCTTTTTATTTTGAACAATCATAATTATTTTTTATCCAGTTCATCAATCTTATTACAAAGCTCACTGATTTTGCTCTCCATTTCTTTCAATGAAGGATTTAATGTATTTTCAAATAAAAGCTTCAACCCAGATATTACTTCTGTGTTCTTTGTAATCACCTCAATAATTAAAGCTTCTCTTTTAATAGTTAAATCCATTCTATCATTTTCATTATTAGCAATACTCACTCTACTTTGTAATATTAGTTTATAGATTGGTATAAATGCAATAACTAAGAACAAAATTACCAAAACAAATAACACTACGATAACACTATCTGTATTACTTAATATTGTCTTTAATACTTCTAACTCACTTTCTCCCATTATAATATCAGCCCCTTCCTATATAATAGCTGTAATTTCTCAATCACTTTATGTACCTTTTTATTTACAGCCTGCCTTGAAATACCATAAGATTTTGCAATCTCTATATCTTTATACTTCCAAAAGAATTTTTGTTTTATCAATTCTATTTCAGATTCACTAAAATACCTTCTTAAAGATATCAACAAAATCTCTTCATCGTCTGTCAACTCTAAATCATTACTCTTCAACTGCAAATCCTCATAACAGCAAGTAGTATTTACAGCCTTTGATTCCTCCTTACATAATGAATAATAACGATTTCGAATTGTTGTAGAAATATAAGATACAATAACACCTTCTTGTTTAAAATTTTCATTTTCAATAGGCATCTGATAAAGGCATAATATAAATGAATGGGCCAATGCATCAAACGCATCATCTCTGTCATAAAAACTATTGCTGTACTTTTTTAGTAATGGCAAAAATCTATTGTAAATTTCCTCAAAACAATCTGCATTATTTTGCTGGCAACCTCTTACAATAAAATACAAATTTTTATTCATTCTATCTTCACCAACCTCAAACCGTATTAGGTAATCCGTTGATAAAGATAGAATTTTGCCTAAAAAAGCAACTTATTATTAAAACCAATTTAAATGTTCAATTGTCACAGTATTCAACTTAAATCATAAGTAGTTCTTTTATCATTGCGACATTATCATTCAATTTATAATCATATTGTTCGTCGATTCCTTCCAAAATAAAACAAATTATTGTATAATAAAATAAATATGATAAGGAGGTCTTTATGAATACGATCAGAAAAAACAAAATTTTTTTCTATTTTTTTGCTTTATGCATAACTTTTGTTATATTTTGTTCATTCAAAAAAACAAAGGATTATGAATATCCTCTCATCGAAACAGATAATGACATGGAAATTTCTTTACCTAAATATGTTCCCCAGAATTATAAATTTGAGGAAATAGAAATTTCACCACCTTTTGTATCTGTTACATATTCTTCAGAATCAGGTAATCTATATTATACGCAAATTACCTCTCCTAGCTTTTCACTATCCTTAGATACCGAAAACAACACTATTACCGAATATAACTCTAATAAATTTACAGGGTATTTATTAACTGACACTTCAAGTAAGTCTTCATATTTACTTAGTGTTTATAACGATACAAACTCCTTTGAAATTACAGGAAATATAGAAAAAGATGAACTTTTTAAAATGATAGAAAGCATTGAGCCTTACAAAGCACAATAATAATAATTTATAACGAATAGCCTGATTTGTATATTCCGTTCCAAGTGAACCACTTGCACGGTCAAACTGAGCCAGTCCCACGGAGGATGAGAGCCACCCTCGCGGAAACTGAGCCAGTGCTATTTGATACTAATTATCAGGCAACTGCCTGTTAATTATAAATACAACTGAATAAATTATAGGTCATAGTAATCGCCTGGTAATGCAATGCTGTTTTCTTCCAGAAGCTTTTTCAGGAAAGCTACCTGACGCTGGAGAGATTCTATTTCAATCCAGTTGCCATGACATAATTCATCGCATTCTTCCAGTTCAAGACGAGCTGACACATAGTCTTGCCACTTGATACAATGATGATCTTTGCTGAATGCACAATAATTATTCATGGATGCCTCCTTTCTGGGTTGCTTTCAATCCGTGACGCTCACGCATGGATACTTTACCATCAATCAGAACTTCGTATGAGTTATGAATGATTCGATCCATGATTGCTTCTGAAATAGGACTTCCAGCAGCCTCTGTTGGAGTAATGCGTGAATACCACTCCACCGGTTCATACTGAGTACAAAAGATGGTGGATTTATCTGTGCATCTTGACTCGGCAATCTCAAGAAGGTCATAGGATTCCTGCGGTGTTAACGTACGGATAAGCCATTCGTCGAGAATGAGAAGATCAACCTTCTGATAAGCTTTGATTGTTTTCTTGAGGTCACCACATCCTTTGGCAACATTTAATTCGTCAAGGAGTTCCGGCATGCGAATGTACTTCACCGCATAGAACTTACGACATGCCGCGTTACCTAATGCACATGCAAGATAAGTTTTTCCATTGCCAGAAGCACCTTTCAGAATGATATGATGCCCATCTATGATGTATTGGCAGGTCGCATATCGAAGAATCTCAGCTTTATCCAACTTACGATCGTCATGGTATTCAATGCCTTCGATACTTGCACTTGGTGTAGAAAAAGTTGCATTTTTGATGTATCTGGCCAGTTTGTTAGCTTGGCGTCTGCCCCATTCCGCATCAGTAAGAAGCGATAAACGATCCTCAAAGCCCAGTGCAGCATATGTGGCAGGATCCTCCATTTGGTGTTGGAGCTCATTAGCCATTGCTGTAAGCTTCATTGCTTTTAGGAGTTCAAGCGTACTCTGGTTAATCATGAGCGATCACCTCCTTTCGCAAAGTAAGCAGCACCTCGCGTAATGCCATGTCCTTTAGGAACAGCCGTATCATCGGGACTTGATGCCCTGACCTTATCCTGTCCGTTTTTTAGCATGGAACTAATGATGCGAATGGATGGCGTGCCGGTAAGCTCCCATACTTTAGAGCAGGCATTCTCCAAACGATTATGACCGTATCGATCACCAAGTTTAGTTAGGCTCGCACAAGCTTTGTATCCTTGTTCAGGCTCACTGCCACTGGAAAGAAATGCTTCTACAACTTTAGCAGTGCTATCACCTATACTCATTGCCCATACCGTAAAGTCATCGGCATTGTAAGATAAATATTTCCGGTGTTCTGTCGGCATATGCTCTGGCTGAATCACCGGGTCATGACGGTTTGTCGCTGATCTTGGATGTGAAGCAACACGAGAACCATGAAAAAATACTTCCACGGTATCCTTAGTCAGGCGGATGTCTACCTGTTCACCGATTAAATCAAATGGAACGGAATATTTGTTTTTTCCGTCAGTTATGAGATAATCAAGTGGAACCTTGGCAGTGGACCAGACTGCAGGCTCAAAAGGGGTTAAAGGGAGCGGCTTCATGAATGATTGTTCTTCTTCTTTGTAAGCAGAATAGCGGCATCCCTCCCTTTTCTTAAAAGGAGTTTTATTAAGCTCATCGAGCTTTTCTTTTACCGCTGATTTTACTTCTTCCAAGGAGAAGAACTTTCAGTTCCGAAGGGCTGCAATAATCCATATGGTAGCAAACTTAACAGTTCCTTCAGCAAGACTTTTGTCTTGTGGAGCACGAACTCTGGCAGGAACGATTGCTGTTTCATAGTATTCAGCCATCTCAGCATAACTTTTATTGAGAATTGTCTCATACCTTGTGTTCTTAGAAACACCTGTTTTGAGATTGTCCGGAATTAAAAGCCTGGTAACTCCACCAAAGTATTGATAAGCATGTACATGACAAAGGAGCCAGTTGGTTGTTTTCATATCGTCGCAAGCCTCTACATATGCATAGCAACTGCAAGGCAGAACTGCGGCGAACAAATAAGAATCAGCAGCTTCGCCGGTTACACGATCGTAATAAGGAATGGTTGTACCAGCCCAGTCAACCTGCATAGCATCTCCAGGTTTATGTGTGATACGCATTGTTGCTTTTGTGAGCCTTGCCCATTTGCGATATTTGTCACAAAACTGCGTGTACATGTAGGGTATCAGCTTAGATGCATAGCAATCGGAGCAGTATTCCGTCCATAATAGGGTGAGATTTACACCCGGCTTTGCTAATTCTTTGTGTATGTAGTTGTAATCAGGCTCCTTTCTGGGATTGACTGCTTCTAACTTATTAGGATAAAGCAGAGCATACACTTTTTCGTTGGTCAGTTGGTCATCCAATGGCCAACCTAAGTTATTTTCAGCAGCCAGTTTTATGACCTCGCTGATTGTGTTGCGTGAGCTATGCACGCTTGCAGCAATTTGACGCTGTGTGTACTTAAGGCTGTTAAGTCTTAAGATTTCTCGATAATCAACCATAATTATCGATCCTCCTATATGAATAGTCACACGTATCGTGTGCCAACTTCATTATAGGTTAAATTTATATGAATGGCTCACCTTCCGTGAGGGTGGCTCTATTCACCCGTAATGGTGGCTCAGAATCCCCGTGCAGATGGTTCTATGTCACCGAAATATACATGATTCCCATAAATAGTCCTCACGGTTGCCTTTCAAAGGGTACTGAATGTTTATCACCATATTACTATCTTGAGCAAATTAACATTCTCTTTTTTTTACATACAATCATACCTACCAGTAAACTGGTGGTATGCTCTGCCCCTAGAAGGGGCATGCTATCTCAAGCAGCCGCTAAAGCGGCTGTCTTTTTATGCAGGAATAAAAAAACACCTGCTATGTAGGTGAAATGTACGGACTTTAGTGTCAGCATATACAAAAAACACCGTTCTGTTATATTGGAAGCGTCTACCAACCGAGTTCAAACAGAACGGAGGACATTAGAAATGAATAACAAAGCTAATGACACATACAGTTTAGCGTATACAAGTTTGGAATGTCACTATCATAGGAGACTATCACTACATGACTGCCCTTGCTATCTACAATGAGTTCGAATCCGTAGAAGCACTGACAAATATAGACTTACATGAGCTTAATGATTTCATTACGGAAAAAGGAAAGAACCTCTTTTCTGACCCTGATGAAATAGCCAAAGCCATTCAAAAAGCTACAAGACTCATTCTTTCCGGTAGCCGATTTTTAAATATATTATCTGCACGAAACTGCTTTTTGACTTGTAAGATGTGACAAAGAATACAGTACCTTCTACCACCTCAAGTACAAGTAGAAAGAGGGCAACAGATACCCGCACAAATGCGTATTCGCATTAACTGCTCGTAAATTTGTAGGTTTAGTCTTTCGACTGCTGAAAGGCAATCTCCTATACTACACGACAAAGTAGATTCAATCTTCTTGTTGATGAACTTACGCCCCGTTCATTTTTAATCTAGTTGACAGCACTTAGGCAGATATTTTGTCTTTATGAAATATATTAAAAAATATGTGTTTTTAAATCATTTATCTCTTGACATCACACTGCCGGACTTTTCAAACTCTTCTTTAACAAACAGCCCACTATTTCAACTATTTTCCCTTTCAAATGTCACTAAGATTCCATAAACATTCTTGATTGTAGCAATATATATATATGCTATGATTTTTTATTTTGAGTTGCTAAAAATCTTTTTCTTTCCTCTTTCATTATGAAACAAATAAATCCGGATCAATTGTTTCAATAGTAAAACACGAAGGAGGAGTTTATATGGCTCATAAAATTTCTAACGTAATCAATCAGGGAGACACTTCCATTGTTTATCCTGACACATCCCTTAAAGTATTCACAGATACAAGTTTTTACAGCAAATGTGGTAAAACAAATGCTACTGGCACCATTAAAGCCAATGGCTGTGCCATCTGCGCTCTCGCTACATATGCATTATACAAAGGTGGTCTGTCTGCAACTGATAATAATAATATCTACTATGCAGTTCAGCAGACAACAGTCAACGCTACAAATAAGGCCGCAGATGTAACATACAACAACTTTTCTGTGACTATCGGTTCTAAAACAATTAAAATTACTCTGGATAAAACATCCGATATGGCCGCTGCTGCAAATAGTGGTAAAATCTGCTTCGTCAGACTGAAAGAAGGTACCAAATCCCATTATGTTCTGCTGGATGGTATGGATTCTAATGCAACCGGCTTTAACCGCTATCTGGTTGCTGATCCTGATCAGGGTGAACTGAGAACTCTGCAAGATGTATTTGATCGTAGAGATATTACTGCAAATGCTAGCAATATCACAGAAAAATATATCCTAGGCTAAAATCCCACAAAAAGAACCCGCCAAATGCACGGTGGTCGTAAAACAGTAAAATTCAAAATATCATGAGAACTGGTTGTTCTCGGGAAGCGGCGTGACTTCGGTCACGCCGTTTTTCCGTTCATAAGCACATCCAGAGGGATGAAGCCGATGCCGTCATACTTGATGTGGGTGGTCTGGCGTCGCTTGCCGCTGGACTTGTCCGGGGCCTCCACATAGATGCCCTGGATCAACTCCCGCAGGGCGTAGGGCGTCAGCTTCTCGATGCCCACATACTTGTCGGCCTTCTGGATGAAAAGCTCGATGTTCTCATGCTGTCGTTCCTGTACTTCAATTTCCTGTTGCAAGGTCTGCGTTTCCGCTTCCAGCTGCTTCTGCTCCGCCTCGTAGCTCTGGCTCATCATGTCGAACCGCTCGTCGCTGAGCCGTCCTGCGGCGTTGTCCTCATAGATCTTGATGAACAGCCGCTTCAGCTCTGCGATCCGCTTCTGATTGCGCTCCAGCTTCTTGCGATGGATCTGAATCTTTTCGCTGCTCTCCAGCCGCATTTGCTGGCCCATGACGGACACGAAATAGTCCTTATGGTGCAGGATATGGTCCGTCACCATCTGGATGTGGCGCAGTACCAGACGCTCCAGAACAGACTCCCGGATGTAGTGGGTGCTGCACTTCTCCTTGTCCTTCCAGTGGAGGGAGCAGTCGAAAAACGCATTCTGAGGCTTGTAGTTGTTGGTGGCACCGTAGTACATCTTTGCACCACAGTCGGCACAGAACACCAGACCAGAGAACATACTGGTTCTTCCGGTGCGGGTCATGCGGTGGCGCTGCTGGCGGATCTCCTGGACCTTTTCAAACACATCATCCTCGATGATGCGCTCATGGGTGTCCGGGAACACGGCCTGATTTTCCAGCGGATTCTCCCGCTGCTTTTTGTCCCAGATAGAATTGGTGAAGGTCTTGAAGTTCACCGTGCAGCCAGTGTACTCCCGGCGTTCCAGAATGTTGACCACAGAGCTGTTCGACCATTTACAGGGATTTTCCGGCAGAGGGTGGGGCGTTCCAAGGCCCTGCTGCTTCTTGTAAGCGGTAGGCGTCAGCACCTGATCCGCTCGCAGCTGATTGGCGATTTGGGACGGGCCACGGCCCTCCATGCACATGGTAAAGATTCTCTTGACCACCTGTGCGGCCTCCGGATCGATGAGCCAGTGGTGGGGATCGTTCGGGTCCTTCATATAACCATAGGGGACATTGACCGTCAGCGGGATTCCTTTCTCGCCCTTGGACTTCTGAACAGCACGGATCTTGCGGCTGGTGTCACGGGCGTAAAACTCGTTGAACCAGTTCTTGATCCCGGCGAAATCGTTGTTCACGCTGTTGGGATCGGCGCTGTCGAAGTTGTCGTTGATGGCGATGAAGCGGGTGCCGTACTTGGGGAAAGTCAGCGTGGTGTAGAGGCCCGTCATAGCGGAGTTTCTGCCCAGGCGGGACAGATCCTTGACGATGCAGTTGGCCACCTTGCCAGCCTCGATTTGAGCCAGCATCTCCTGAAAACCGGGACGGTCAAAGTTGGTGCCGGAATAGCCGTCGTCCACAAAGAACACCGGGTTCGTCATGTGGTGATCTCGGGCATACGAAAGCAGAATACTCTTCTGATTCTCAATGGAGAGGGATTCGCCAGCTCTCTCATCCTCCTGAGAAAGTCTGCAATAGAGTGCGGTAATTTTATCGGTTGCTCCAAACATTTCTGTTTCCTCCTTTGGCGGAGCAACTGTCAGTACAGGGTTGGTTGCCATTATGTTAACATAACTTTTCTCGTTTGTCATGCGTCCTCCCCCATCTCAGTAGAAAAATTTTGTGCTGTGATCCGCTCCAGCTTCCGCAGCATATTCTGAGAGCCTTCAAAGCGGCCGGTGACGGTATAAACGGTCCCGGAGATTTCTTCCGTCAAGGAGATAGACGGAATCTGATAAGCGGAAATATTCCAGCAGTGCAGGTTTCCGTTTTCGTCCCGGTACACGGAACTGCGCTTTAGAGTTTCGGATGTACGCTGGATTTTGAGATAAGGATCAAAGGGGATCTCATTCTGTTCTGGATCTTCCTCAAACAATCCTCTCAGCCATTCCAAAGCATCTTCGGCCTCTGCAAAAGCAACCTCATGGTCGGTATTTTCATCGACATCGAATACCTCACTTAATGCCCAATCAAAAAAACTATCCCACTCGTCTTCATCTTCCGTTAATGGAAGGTGCAGCATCAAATCGAAAAATTCACAAGCCAATTTCCACTCACGGTCGCTGAAGCCTTTGTGCGCTTCCGGGCCAAAATCAATTCCGTATTTTCCAAACATATTTTTCCTCCTTGTCTGTTCCATTGTGTGGAATTGAAAGAAGGCAGCAAAAAAGGCTGCCACAAAACGCACCTGTCCTGCGAACGCAGCAGATGTGTTATGTAACAGCCTTACTCTTAAATGGTAAAAGCAAATACTCTGATTCAAAATCAGAGTCAAGTGGGGCTTGCCCACAATATGTCAGAAAAATAAACTATTCAATTTTAAGTTCATTCTACACGATGCGGCAAGATTTGGCAAGTATTTGCCTCTGGTGTTAAAGAAAATTTTTCAATTTGCCACATGGAACAGAAGCAAAAATGCAAAATCTGGTTTTTGAAAAGCCATCGGAACGATGGCACAGCCGCTGCCGCAAGGCAGCGTTCGAGGGGTTTGGGGCGTTTCCCCGACAAGCGATTTACAAAAATTATGCGGAGTAGAATTTTTGTAAGCGGGTAAACAGGGCCCTGTTTACACTGCTTGCGAATTTGTAAAGCGGCAAAGTGGTACCACTTTGCACTGCTTGCCAAGTTGTGAAGCACCCCACCCGGAGCCGTTCGTTCAAAATCCGGTCATGCTTTGACTTCGGTTCAATTCGGTCTGAAGTTGAAACCGGCTTCCGAGAAATTCCCATAAGCAAAATCAGAGGGACTCCGATTTTCCGGAAGCCCTCTGCTGATGAATTGCTCAACTATGTGCGGATCAGATGCCAGAAAAGCACCTGTCACAAAGTGGCAAGCAGTGGAAACCTGTACAGGTTTCCTCATTTTCGCAGATTCGCCCGCTGGCCGTATCCGCAAAAATTGCTTGCTGGGGGAAGCATCCCCAGTCCCCTTTGAAACCATCTGCGATGGTGGCTGCAAAAGATCTATACGATTCGGGTATCAACTCATTTCTTGATCTTTTAAATATCTCCTGTAATTTCTTTTAGTACAATCGGCTTTGCATATTTGATTAGGGCATCACTAATGAAAATTGTATCAGACCCTCTTGGCTTAGCCCACATCGCCGGATAGATGACCAGTTTCTTGCTGGACCATTTTCCCCGAACAGTTATGCGATGTCCATCAAAATCGACAGAAAAACCAGAACGCTGGAGAATTCGTGTCATCGGAGCCAGAATTTCTTTCTGTTGGACGGGACTCAGTTCTGCCGGTAATTTTGTTTGTTCACCCCAGTCCAGCAAATTCAGCGCTGCCTTTCGATCCAACATTCCATGAACAAATTGATTTCGATAGTGCTTCAGGCACTTATGGCAGGCACTTTCACAGGTGCATCCCTCCAACAGCTCTCTGGTCTTTGAGAGCAGTGTATGGATCTGAGATTCCATACTGACTGCATAACCGGCGCCGCTGGAAAGACTGTCGTACAGATAGATGTCCACGTAATCACCGCTGGAATTTTGACGGATACGATACCCTGTTACCAGCTCCGTAAATTCTATATCCAATTCCTGGCAAGCGGCAAGTCGCAAGGCTTCTGCCAAAGATTGACCAGCTCGATTCAACCAGGAGCTCTTCTCTGCATTGACATCTACCTTCATCCTATCCAGTTCGAATTCCAGAACCAGCATATCGGTGATAAAATCGTACCCTAAATTCACATTGATGGTATCCGTATGCTTGCATCGAGTCCGATTAAATTTTGAGCGATAGGGCCGCATAACATTTTTCAGAACGCTTTCATCATCACCAGGCATGGCAGCACCGCAGTCACAACAGACCGTGAATCCCTTATTACCTACACCTTTATTCAGCATAATAATTCTCTGGTTCGGTCGAACTGCCATTCGAATATTGGCACATCCATTGATCTCGGATACATCATCTGCCTCCGGCAATGTGGAGTATAGCGGCTGCTGGGTAGCAGAGTATTCTTCATTCAACTGAGCTGTTTCAATGGATCGGGCATCCTTGGGTGCAAAACCCCAAGGCCGCAGCATTTCACGCATAGGGGTCAGTGTTGGATTGCCGCAGAAGGGACAATGCTCCATATGGTCTTCCCGTAAACCAAACCATCCACACTTCTCGCAAGTCATAACGCCCTTGCGATAGTTGGCATCCTGAATAAAAGGCCGTGCAGGAGAGGCTGCAGTTGCTTCAGTTCGGTCTCCGCCGGGATAATAGAAACCACCGATCTGATAGGTCGTTTTGTCTACAACAATGGCTCTGCCGGGAGCGTATTCTCCAATGGCCATATCAAGTCCCCGTTCAACCTGATATTTCAGTTGTCCGTTTGGTTTGGAAATATAGGTGCTGACCACATTCTTAGGAAAGGAATATGTAGGGATGATGCCTTCTTCATAAAGCGCATCCAGCAAAGACTTTCTGCCGGATTCACTTCCGTCATCTGTTTCAAAGAGCTCGGGGTGTTTGTCACGCTTCGTCTTTAGCTGCGCCAAAGCCGTTGAAAGTGCATCCTTGTAGCTATCCAGCGCCTGTTTGGCCTGGGCAGGAATCAGAATATCATTGTCGGAAATCTGGTGGGTTTTCAGATAAACGCCAAACGCTTCCAAATGCTCATCCAAAAAAGTAATCGCCGGAATCGCATCCAGGCTCTCGGATTTTAATTTTAAGTAGCTTTGCAGTGCAACCATTCCTAAGTGACGCTGCACAATTTTTTCACTGCTGGTATCCACCCACGGTCTGCGAGGGTCTCCCCTGAACATGGGAACAGGATTAGCAAAGTACAGAGCATCATGGGGGCCATCTTCACAGAACGTCACAATGGTGGACAGACTGGAACCACGCCGACCAGCACGGCCGGCACGCTGTTGGTAGTTCTCTCTCATAGGAGGAATATTTCGCAATCCGACGGCCACCAGAGAGCCAATATCGATACCGACTTCCATGGTGGTCGTACTGCTGAGGATATCTACCGGTGCCTGACCAGCTTGCAAAAAGTCCTGAAAGCGCAGTTCATACTGCTCCGTTTTTGACCACAATTCATCTCGCTGATCCTTATGAGACAGCTGAGCAGTATGCTCTTCTGTGTCAATGACCCGAATCGTTTCTCCGTTCATTGCGTCAGTAATCGGAGATCTCCAGAAATCCAGTGCATCAATTTCTTCTTGTGTCATAGGATGGATCTGCTCACATTGACAGCTGGGGCATTTTCCATGCATAGGATACGCTGTTAATTCAGAGCAGCGTTCACAACGGTACCACGAATGATTTAAGCCGAACCGAGGCTTTACACGAGAAAGATCAACATAGTACTTTCCTTCGTCGTGCTGTCCTTCTGCCATAAAGGTTTCACGAAGGACCCGTACCCAAATTGCTTCTTCTGGATCATTGTCCTTCCATCCCATCAACTCTTTGAGCGTGTTGGAAAAATGCCAATCCTTATCCATGCCATAGCCTGCGTAGTTGGGACGGACCTTAAGTCGTACATCGTTGGAAATTGTTTGTCCAAGCACGACAAAGGAATCGCAGGCCCATAAAATCCAGGCGTTAAAAAACTCCAGAAAAGCATCTTCCTCAATATCAACCCCGGCTTCCTCCAGTGCGTCGATTGCATCCCATTTTGCGGAGTCGGTCGGCTCAATCCAACTGATGGCAGAATCCACCAACGTATTATATCCTCCGCAATACAAGCGCAGGAGTTGCTCTTTCATCTGACTGGGAGCATGTTCTGCTATCGAAAACCGTGGTTCATAATCCCTGTGCCGTCGTTGGCTCTTCTCATAGCTTCTGATCGCCTGCTGCCCATGCTCCAGAAGAACTTCTTGCTGCTGTTCCTGGAACAAATGCACATGATTTTCGGCAGCAGCCATGGCAAAGAAGTCATACAAAGAATTTAACGAATATTCTTTCGTTCCCTGCTCCATTCGGTGGATTGCCAGAGCAGTTAGCTGTCTTGCTGCGGTCATATCCGAAGCATCTGACATATCCCGAGCCAGTTTTGCGGCTCTTTGACGGCTATCAGAAAAGAGAAGAACCTTTCTTCCTTCATTCGGCAGCTGATCCGGGCATCCCATTTTCTTCGGAACCGGAGGCTGCGCTTGGAACTGTGCTTTGATTAGATTGAAAAACGAAAGGTTGCCTCTGGTGCTGAAAGAAGTCAGCTGCATTTTGGAAAGCTCATGCCGACAATGGGGGCATGTGGAAAATGTCAGAATGTTGGGACGTCCCTTCGCAGTAAAATCGCTGTAATAGAGTTTTCTAATTCCGGGTTTGCCATCCAAAGAATCATCTGCGAAATCAATAAATCCGCTTTCAATGTCCAGATAACAGGGGAATATTTTATTCTTACCTTGCTTTTGGGGTAACTGATAATCTGTATCTGGCAAGAACAGGTGGATTTCTTTTACCTCATCCTCATTAACAATTCCAGGTTGGTGCCACAAATAAGTTTTTTTGCGATTTTCAAAATCAGCAGTTAGAACATACCCTTTGATGAAAATACTGCCGCAGCGACGGTCGTTATAAAGCTCGTAAACTGCACTACCGCATTCCTTGCAGGTCATTCTGCCATCAGAAAAATAAATTTCTCCCAAGGTCAGCCCATCTTCAGAGTGACAATGGGGACAATTCGGATTTGTGCAGGCGTAAACGCCTTTGATTCCACGAAATAGCATGTGCATTCGGGCAGGAAACAGGACGCTGCCTTCTTCGCTGCGAGCCAGGGGAGCAATCGCCAACATAACACTCACAGCATGAATGGCATCCTCTGTTTCACCTTCCGGAAAAATGGAGTCTGCCAGTTCCTGCAAGGAAACGGCAGTCCCTCGGCAAAGCTGAAACATCTCACAGAACGGTTTATACGCAACGAGATGATCATATAGCCAATGACATGCGCAATCCACATCCATAAAGGGAGCTGGTGCCCCCGGAATACCGGACCAGAAATGATTCAGTGCATCCAATCGTTGGGTGTCATCGCCCTCGAAAGGTTCGGCTTCCATCCCAACAAAATGAGATAGTGGAAGATCATTGCAGCGCTCTGCACCAAGCTTTTCTTTTTCACCGGTCAGATAGCAGAACGAATGATTATCATCCGAGGCAGTCAACGCATTGGCGAAGTCCCGCACCTCCTTGCGGTCTTCTTCGTCATTGTTTGGCATACTGGCAGTGGTCAGAATAAATTGGACTCGGCTCCGATCGATTCCTAAACGGTGAAACAATCTTCGGATCAACAGAGAAACTTCTCCACCGGCAGAACCACGATACATATGTGCTTCATCAATAACAAACAGAAGCTTGTTTTTGGGATCACTTTCTAACCATCTTTTGGTATCATCCCAGATTTTTTTCTCTCTGGGGCGAAGAAGCATATACTCCAGCATAGAATAGTTGGTGATCAGAATATCGGGGCAGAACTGCTGCATCTCAAAACGAGTGACTAATTCCGCATCTTCTGCATCGGGGATATGTTTGCTGTTGTGTAATTTCTCCAGGAAAGCATCAAAATTTTCCTTGGATGGAATTTTACCTTCCTTCGTCAATTGACGCAGAAAATCTTCACCTTCATCCGTTTCCGGGTGGACCATTTTAGAATAGGTATTTTCCAGCCTATGATCGGCGTCCTTTCTGGGTTCCGGTCCTGCATAAGGGGTACGGCCTGTATACATACCGAACTGTGGACGCCGGACACCATTTCCGCAAATCTCACGGAAAATTTTCACAAAGCGATGATCCGGGTCGCCGATCAGTCTGCGAAGACGACTCACCTGGTCAGAGACCAGTGCGTTCATGGGATACATGATAACCGTGCGTACACCACGAAGCTCCCAACTGTCTGTTCGATTTCTGGCCTCATCAGCAAGCTTTGCCATCAAGGGCCACATAAAACACTCAGTTTTACCGGAGCCTGTACCAGTGGACACAAACAAATCTTCCCCACTGAAGGCTGCCTCCAGAGCAGAAATCTGATGGCAGAAGGGTGCAGGATAGACACCCAGGTCTGCGATGGACAGCTGGGTAAAATAGTTTTTCAGCCAGTCAGGCAATACTTCGGAATCTTGTATTCCATTTTCTTTACTCATATAGGCAGGCGAGGATTCAATATAAGGTTTCTGATATAAAACTCCTTCTTGATCCAGCTTTCCCTGCAGCGCAGAAAGCAGAATGGGGGACTTCCCGAAATACTGGGATTTTATATAGTTTTCCAAAGCTTGCCGCAGCTGCATATGTACGGCATTTGCTCCATTTGCCATGTTTTATTCCTCCACAAAGCGGTATCCAATGGATTCCAGATGCTGCTTGAACACCGGATACACAATTTCGGACATTTCACGCTGAAACACTTGTGGTGTTTTCTGCGTAATATCAAAGTTGATCGGCCAGCTGTATAGCTTGAAGAAGTCCTCTTCTGCAGGGGGCAGACGATATCCCAATTTAATCGACACCGTATGATTTGAGGCAGATTTAACGACCACTGGCGGGAGCTTCTGCGCAGCCTCTAAAAGTCCACAGGCGATGCGCCGATACTCTCCATAGCCAGGCTGACCAATGGTTCTGAAATCGTCTACCCTCCAGGAGGGAATGGACTTTTGCTCAAAATGGCCGTTAAGCCAGCGATAAAAGACGTACAGCTTATTGGGAGCTCCGTAACGGGCCATTGAGGGTATTTCAACCTTGTCCGGTTTTTCCTGCCAATATCCTCTGGAAAATGGTGGCTTCAAGCGCAAAAATTCCGCATCTTCGGGCCACTCCACTTCGTTCCAGTCATTGCTCGCCAAAACTTCCTGTAAATAGTCGGAAAGGGGCTGCTTCTGCAGCTCAAACATCTCTGCCGCAGATTGACCATGCTCTGCAGCTTTTGTAACACCATACAGCCCCAATCCGCTCATGTAACACGGCTTCTCCGGCGGAACGCCCCGGTACAAGGAGCATTGTCCCGTCCCTCCGGTACTTGGTGCCGCAGGATACAACCGATGAGAAGAATGGTAAAAGAATCCGTTCCTTCTGTAGGTTTCGTATATATCCTCAATGATACCGCTCCGATCCGATGGGAAGCGATGTGCAGCCTCTGGGTAAATGGAAAGATATGCGTCCAAAACCTGGGCCGCTCTCTTCTTAAAGTGCTGAATAGAGACGAACTTTTCATCTTCGGGATGGTCCCAAATTGATGCAAGAGCCATCTTACCCGTTGCACTATAAATTGCTTTACAGAGGCTTTCTGTACCAGCAGTTTCTGCAATATTTAGCTGTTTTGATATTTCAGAAATCAGTTGATCTTTCATAATATCACTCCTCTACGTAACGCTGAAGCTCCGCCCGGACTTCTGATTTTATGTTTTTCTCACTATCCAGCAACTCAGTCAGTGCTTCCTGTTTACCGCTTAAAACGCACATGGGCAACATTCCAAACAGGCATTCCATGCTGGTATCAGAAATGGAGCCTATACACTTGGCGTCTGCCAAAACCTTTTCCAGACGGCTCAGCATCAGCCGACTCAAGCCCAGCTTTTTGACCGGGCCCATCTTAGCCCGATACTTTGGATCTGGCTTGAATTCATCGTATTCAACCGTTTCCTGACCAGCGTCCATATTTTCTACAGAGGGAAGCTGATCAACAAAGCATTCCGTAAAAACGGGATAAGCATAATGGTACAAACTGCGAGGCTCGATCTGAAGGTCTTCGGTGAACGGATGAAGCCACAAGGCAAAACCGTTGTTGGAATGAGAGATACAGGAAACCCAGTCTGGGTGGAACGGATTTTGCACCGCAGCCATGTCTGATTCCACAAACCCGGAAATTGCTTCGGCATCCTGTTCACCGCAGCATTTAAGTAGATCGATTTTTTGACCGCAGATCGTTATAGACAAGGCATCTGCAATGGCGTTTGCGTTGGGGCCGGCCAGTAACAGCGGCATACGATTCAGATATGAAGAGTATAGGAAGGAGGACAGCATAGTTGTCCATTGCGATCCGATACCCGCAAGCTGAAGGTTGTCACATAGCAGTTCGAAAGTATCCCTCCAGCTGCTGCATCCTTCCAGGTTGTCCATACTATGGCACACCTCGCCGGGGATAAATGTCCAACGGTTTGTCGAACCACTCTGCATGGATTGCTGGGGCATAAAGGCTGACAATTCTGCAATAAAGCCAGCCATATCCTGCTGTGCCAAGCCAATTTTATCATGGATGGCCTGAACGGTTTTAGTGCCTAATGCCTCATACTCTTCAATTTTCTTCAAAATGCTATCAAGTTTTGATTGTGCTTTTGATGTATCCGCAAGTAATTTTTTATAGGCAGCTTCAGCATCAGCCGCATCCTTATGTTTTTGATCAATTTCAGACTGAGCTGTAGCAATTTCTTCAGCATGAGTAGCCAGCCATTGACTTTTAACAGCGGCTTCACATTGAGCACGCAATGCATCGTGATTTAATGCAATTTGTGCTAAAACATCAGAATCAATGTCTCCCTCCTGAATAAGGCTACCGGCTCTCTTTACGAATTGTTCAACGTTTTCACTGGCAATTTCCAAGGGACAACCAAGTTTTTCTGAAACTTCTTCATACAGAGACTCCATACACGCTCGGTCAAAAAGTGCTTTACAATCCCTCCATTCAGCTTTAGTTTTCCCGATACAATCTTTATAAAGCTTCCATGACATGCGATCTGAAATTGTAGTCCGAATCAATTCATCGACATTACCAACAGGGATATACTTTTCAGGTTCTCCCAATCTTATACGCCTCATAAAGCGTAGATTCTTATCATCCCAATTGTAAATGTCGCTGCTCTGGAAGGAAAAACAAGGGAGTGAATAGGTAGTATCCTTAAGCTTTGCATATTGGTTGCAGACAACAAACTCTTCAGGACGACACAGAACTCCTATGAAATTACCCCATGTTCTTTCGTAGCAAAATAACGTGTCACAAATATACGGCTTTGTCCAAACTGAACCGTCTTTTAAAGATTCAATTAGTTTTTGCGTGGATTTTACGCCTTGACTAACCACTACACGTATCGGCAAAATATCCGACACAAAAAAAGATTGCACGTAGTCGGTTTCCGAATCGTTAAGATTAGGAGTTGCTGTCCAGCGCCATACGCCTATCGTGTCCACCTGAGAAGGGCCGTCATTACGATATAATCTATCACGGTTTTCAAAATAGGTTGTGCTTCGATTGGATTTGTAAGGAACCGATAGTTGCTGATCGTTGATGTCAGCAATTCGAGTTAGCCAAATACGTCCATTATAATCTTCCGAAATACGGCATACTGAAACAAACTCCACCATATCATTAGTCATGTTTCACAGCCCCCTTCTTTCTGTTTTGATAAGATACCATGAGCTTAAAAGCATCTACAGGAACATTCCCTTTCCGAATCATTCGATATAACCATTTTTTTGACTGTGGGAAATTCGAAAGGCTCTTTGCTATTACCCCTACACTATGGGGAACAGCCATCGCAGGTCCATTGCAATTGTTTAATTTTTGAATCATTTCTTGATCAAAATCAGCGTAATTTTTGTTTTCCTTTGACTTTTCGAATCTTATACTTCGAACTATGTCGCAGCTCTGGAAAATCCGAACCTCACACCCAAACGAAAGATCATCTACGGTGAGTATTTCCTCAGCAACAATATGTCGTATTTCTAAGATCTTATTATTTTTTAGGAGGATAACCTTTCCGTCAAAAGGTGTTTGAATGGTTAGTTGTTTTCCTTTAGGAAGTCGATTGCAGGTATCTTCTGCAATCAAATTTCCATCGATACTTTTGATCTGTACCTCCGGAAATGCTGCAACCATATCCAGGGGTTTTGTCATGAGGTAAGAAAAACCAATTGCGCCCGACTGCCCCAGAGATAATAACTGTTCTTTTGATGCTGCATAAATCCTATAGAGTTTCCCATCACCAAGATTTTGGTGCTGAGCATATATGGTAGCTGGGTAAATATTAAGTTCAGCATCTCCACCCTGCATATAAAAATAAATTCTTGGGTCGTGGTGGTACAAGAAATAAGGATCTTCAACATACGGTGGCCAAATTGGATAAAAAACTACTGGTTTTTCCGTTAAGAAAATCGACCTCTCCAAGAAAAATCGAGCAACTGAGGCAGAGAAATCCTGCACATGGATTTTATATAAATACCAGGTTGTAAAGGAGCCTGTTCTGGTTTCAGCAATGCTTTCATAGGAGATTCCATGAGGTACATATCCAATGGATCTGCGCTGAAGGAGATAGTAATCTCGATAAGGATATGCTTTACTGCCAGAATACAATATTTTCCCGGTAGAACAATCAAAAAATGAACCTCTGATATTGACACCTGTTGTTTTAGACGGCCAATATCTATCCAAATTTGATGATGGATGATCATAAGAAAGATGGTACTCTGTGCTGGGAATATTTCCTACGTTTAGATAAGTAACACCTTCTAAAGAAAGTCTCTCAAATGAGTAAATATGCTGCTGCTTGTTATCATCTGTAATTATGATTTTTTGGCACCTGGGACCGCTTGTAGCAGAAGATGGTGTATGAAAAAAGCCTAATTCCAACGAGTAGCTTCCGTGAGCCACCTTAATGCGAAGTGGCATCGGATGACAGTTATATCCCGTGCTGGCCCGTGCATACGCTTGCGCACGATCTTCACACTCTTTTTTCTGTGCAGCAGATGTATGACGAAAATGTCGTACATTGGCGCCAGGAGCTGTCAGTCCAACATTTTGCGCACACAAAGAGCAAACAAAAATCCCTCTATTAGCTGCGACTGTATACGGGTACATGGAGCATGCTTCTTCTATTGATACACGACGATATCCAGCTTTTCCATCCCATACACATACATGGGTTAAGGGCATGTATGATCACCTCAATCCTGCTATCATTCTTTCGGATCTATAGCTGCAGAATTACTTTCTTTGATAAAGTCCATCATGTCTCCAGCGTTACAATCCATTACCTCTGCAATATGCAGTAAAACAGATAGGTTTACTTCCTGATTTTTACCTAACTTTGTGAAGGTAGCAGAAGAAAGCCCTGCTTTCTTTCTCAACTCAGCACGGGTTATTTCTTTCTCGGCACATAGTATCCACAGCTTTTTATAGCTAACTTTTATGTGTATCCCCCCACAGAAATATGTTACTTACATTATAATCTTTTTTTCGACGTTCTCAATAGCAATCTCACAATTACAACAGAATTTTATGCTCTTGCATTATCTTTGTTGTGAAACTAAACAATATAGATACTGTATCCTAAAATGTATTTTGATTTAACAAAAGGGAATCTATCGTTTATAGGAAAAACCAGGCATCATCAAGATTTTCATCTCAATGATGCCTGGTTCATGTTTTCCAACCCTGTCAGACAGATGCCATATATCAGTAATTTTCGTGGGCTACTGTTTTATGGCCACCTATCTAAGGCGGGCTCTTTTTTTAATATAATTTACTCAAATCAGGAAATCCGTATGCAATTGTCATCATCTGAGTCCATGGATTTTCCCCATAAACCGCTCCAGTATATTTGTTAAAAAAAATAGGAAATTCTTCAAACCCTTCTAATCTGTACACATAATATCTCCCCAAAGTCTCCCCACTGTAACACACAGATAACGGATCATAGTCCGGATTATCTTTTGTAAAAGTTTGATTTCTCTCTTCTAATAAATCTATAATCTGTTTATATTCAACCAAGGACATCTTCTTTATTTCTTCTAGCCCACTCTGGGGTGTATAACTTTCAAAATCTGATTGATTATCTGGCATTTCAATAGAAATCAAATTAATTCTAAAGTTATACTCCTGTTCTTTATTACAGATATTCTTTTTATAATCATGTATATATTTAACTTCACCTCCAAATTGCTCTACAACTGCTCTCATTGGAACATAACTTTTCTTATTTATTGTAACTATATTGTATTTCTTTTCCAATACTAGCAAATTATCATTATAATATAGCGATATTGTTCCTTTTGCTTCATCAATAGTTGCTTCGATATCTAATAATTTCAGATCTTCAATAGATATATATATAATGCCATTTTCTCTAAGCAAAATATCAGGATTGTGTAAAAAGCCGCCATTAATCAACAGTAAATAGGCATCACTGGCAATAGTTTTGTCATATACGCTCTCATAAATTTCACTGTTATCATTTAAATAATCTACAGAATATATCCCCTCAAAATCAGTATCATCAATGCTTATGCATAAATTGTTCTCCTGCCATTTAATTTCATATGGTAATGCCATGGCTTTATTAGGTATTAAAAAACACCCTATAAATAATGTAATAGAAAAACAAATCCACTTTTTCATTTCATCCACTCCTCTTCATAATCATTTTAATACCTATCGATTCTTTTTTCATAACCTTCTACTTTCTTTATATATAACCCTTTTTTACACTAAAACATCACAATTAAATCATAACCACCAGTAAACTGGTGGTATGCTCTGCCCCTAGAAGGGGCTCTTACGGACTTAGCCCCTATAAGGGGCATTGAAAGTTTAGCACCGCATTACTATCTCAGGCAGCCGCTAAAGCGGCTGTCTTTTTATGCCTATCTATTCTTGCTACCCGTAAACGGGTCAATATATTCTTTTAAACTTATTTGGTCTTTTGTATAATCTTCTTCCAGCTGATTTCTTATGTACTGCCTTATCGCAGTTTTGTTCTTTCCTACTGTATCCACAAAATATCCTCTGCACCAAAAACTTCTTTGTCCATATTTGTATTTTAAATTCGCATGTCTATCGAATATCATTAAGCTACTCTTGCTTTTTAAATATCCCATAAACTGTGCTATACTTAAATATGGTGGAACACTTACAAGCATGTGGATATGATCTGGGCAAGCTTCTGCCTCAATGATTTCTACACCTTTTTGTTCACACAGTTTTCTTAATATTTCTCCAATATCTCTTTTTAGTTGCCCATATATTTCTTTTCTCCTATACTTTGGGACGAATACTATGTGATATTCGCAGCGATATTTTGAATGTGCAGTACTTCTTATCTCGTTTTTCATTTGCCAAAAACCTCCTTGTTTTTTATAGCAATGCGGTCGCCAAACCACTGCTATTTTATAACAAGGAGATTTTTATATGCTAAAGTTTTTTCTTCCCCCAGTAAAACTGGGGGTTATTTCAACGCATAAATGCACCAATAAAAAGGAGGTTCTTTATAAAGAACCTCCTGAGTAGCAAACCAATTTTGTTTTACGATATTTTGTTATAAATCTTCTTTAAATAATCTTATATGTTACTTCTGTAGTATATCCAGTATGATTACCACTTCCAGACAGCCACATATATGTCTTTGTAATAATTCTCATACTATCATTATCTTTCATTTTTACAATTTCTTTTTCCAGTTCTTTAGCTTCAATATCATCCTGAATCATATTAAAAATTTCGCCAAAAGCCAGTGCATAGCCCAAGCCACTCAGTGTAGCACTCAATCTTTTTGCAATTTCTCCTGCAACTTTTTCCTCCAGCCAGTCACCTACAACACCAGTCCCTAAACCAGTAACCGCAAGTGCAAGATCAATAAAACTCATCTTGGATTTTTTGTTAACATAAAGCAGCAATTCTTTTTCTGTATAATCATCATACTGTGTTCTAATCAACTCTTTTGTTGCCATATTAAAATCTCTCCTTATTATCTAGAATAAATTTGCTACTCATATATAAAGAGAAATCAATGCAAATATTTTAAACCAATCCACTTAATTTTTTAAACTTTGCCAATTACCAAAAAGAATTTTATATGATCAAATATTTTTCTTATGCTTTGTGATAAAACCGCATCAAATCTAGTTATAATATTATATCTAAAATTCAAATTAAAGGAGAGTTAGTTGCCTATGAAATCTAAACTGCCACTTTTTCTTATTCCTATTTTATTATCTCTACTCTTTATTGGTACTGCATATTACATAAACACCCATATAATCTATCCAGCAACTACAATATATGATTGGTTAGATACTGTATATTTGTATCATCTTGCAAACCGTTTATGCATATTAGCAATCTTAATTCTACTATTACAAGCACTATATTTTTCTTTCAAAAAAAAATAGGAATTTTTTACATTCTTATGGAAGTCTGCCGATCTTAGTAAATCCTCGCATTCCCGTAATCACTATACCATTCTGAGAAGAAGCACAATGGATGACCAAAAGATTTCCATTATCATCCTCACCCGCAACAATACCTACATGCCCCAGATCCGGATAGAAAACTAAATCCCCAGGCTGTGCTTCACTCCAGCTAATACTCTGGCGCTTTGCATGCTGATTTCTGGCACCATGCCCGATCACATTCACATAGGAAGGATCTCCGGTTGCATTGATAAACACTCAGGTAACAAAGCCTGAACAGTCTAAGCCAAAAGGCAGTGTCATACCTGCTGTATTACTGCCTGCTGCCATTTGTACTCGATGTACAAGCTTGGTTTTATCTTGCCATAATAAATATTTATTGTATCATAGGAGGATCTTCTAAACTTTATTTTACAGAAAAAATTTCATACTCCCCTCTTTTCCATCATTATTCTTATATACACTAGAAATGTATGAGAACCTATTATTAGTATGACTTGCGGATTGTACATTTACAAGGTCATATTCACTCATTAGAGTCTCTGCTGCATAAAGAACTTCAAAAGATCGAATATCTTCTGGTGCTAATTGTTTAACAAATTTGTTAGAATTATCTTTTTGAGAAATAGAAATATTAGGAGCAAATACTATACCTAATATAACAAGAAGAATCATCGAAAAAGCTTTATATTTAAAATTTTCTCTTTTAAACCTATCTAAATCCAAATACATATTCTCCTCCTCATACTATATGACCTAATAATATAACTATATATAGAAAGAATATCACATCACTATAAAAAATTTAAATAACAACAATCTAAAAGCACTTTTGAGTCCAGTTAAAATGTTACTTAGATTGTGCTCTGCAAAAGGATTTAGTCATTTACAATATTGCCAGCATGCTTTCATAAACCTAAAACACCTCCGGTCTACCAACCAACGTAAACCCAACTCGTCCCGTAACCACAACGCCATTCAAGGAACAATGCACAATCAGCACATTTCCCTCTCCGTCATAGCCTGCCACAATCCCCACATGACCTAAATCGGGATAAAACACCAAATCCCCGGGCTGTGCCTCCGCCCAGCTTATTTTCCTGCAATAGCTATATTGGCTTCTGGCCCCGCCGCCATGACCGACCACAACGCCGAAGGTATTGTTGAATACCCAATCCACAAATCCAGAACAATCCAAGCCATAAGGAATCGTCATTCCCGTTGTGTTGCTGCCTGCGGCGGTTACTTTTTTCGGCGTACCCCATCTGCTGTCCCAACCGATAGCAGATGATTTTCCGCCCCAAAAATAGCTTACCTTTCCGACAAGGGAAAATGCCGTTTTGACGGTTGCCTTTCGTTTTTCAGAAACAGCTTCGGGAAGGTTATTTAATATATCCCGCAAAGCTGCATCACTGATCTCCACGTGATTTCCGGTTACATCCATTGCTCCAATGAGCTCGGACAGCATCTGTGCGTACTCGGGTTTGAGCAGTTCCTCCGCTGACTGCTTTTGATACTTTGTAAAATCATAAAATTCATATATATCACTGCATCTCTTACTGGTCAGCGTAATATGCAGCTTGATTTTTACCGTCTTTTTCCCATTATGGCGGCGAACAATTTTCTCCGTTCGATAGGTCAGCTCATTCATATCCCAGAAAGTTTCCTTCAACAGCTTTTCCCTTTTCTCATCCATCGTAACCACATCAAGGGCATGATTTTTATCCCCCGAAACCCTTGCGGAAAAGACCGCAACCACATCTGTCCAGTTAGTAATCAAAAGCTCACTGCCGCCATCGGGCAGGCAATGATACACGATACTGTCATAGGCAACACTCTTTTCAATCTCCCTTATCTTTTGATTAAATTCATAATTCGTTTCCGCAACAATCTGTGCCACCTGTTTTGTCCCAGCAGTGTTGTCAAATGTTGAAAAGAAAATGCCGAAGGAAGTGGAAACAACCGCCATCACCGCCGCAATGATTACGAATACCACCAGAGCCACACCCATGCCGCCCAGTGCCGCCAAAATGTTCTTTACAAAGGCTTGTGCCGTATGTATCACAGCCTTAGTCAATCTCTCAGAAAGCTTCTCTGCCTTCGCATTAAATTTCGCAACAGCCTTTTCGGAAAGAAACCGTTCTTTCAGCTTATGTTTGATAAAAGACCGTCGCTGTGTGTTATATTCTCTTTTTCGGTTGGTATCTCTTGTGTTTCTCAAAGGCTCATAAAATTCCCTATCTCTTTCTGTCTGAGAGAAAGCCTTCGTCTGATATGAATATCCTTCTTCCGTTGCAATCGGTTCTAAATAATGCTTGTTTTCAAGTGTTTTTCTTTTCTTCTCCTGCAAAAATTTCTTTTTTAGGCGTACAATGCCGACATTCCGCCGAATCTCCATAACCCTTCGGTAATCTCGCTTTACTTTTCTTCTCTTGGCGGCTTTATCAATGGTATATCTCTTTCTCTGCAAATTATCCCTTGTCCGTACCGTCGACCTTTCGACTGTCCTTCCTTTTTCTCTGATATATTTCTTATCTGATTTTCTGTTTTTTATCTTTCTGACCGCATACTCGGGTATGTATGCGGCAGTATCTTCCAAATCTTCTTGTGCATCCTCGGATGTTTCATTGAAAACACTTTCCGATTTTTGCCCTGCTTTTCTCGCCGTTTCCCGTATAAATGCAGACTGCAGGGCTTTGTTTTTCGTTCCTGTCGGTGTTTTTTCACAGAATCCTTGGTTTTTATGATATCTTCTTTTCCTTTCCATTCTCTTTTCTTCATCAGCACTTTACCTCCACGCAAAAAAACAGCAGGCAGAAAAAATCTGCCTGCCATGTGTTATTTATCCTCCGGTTTTGTTGTCATCAGCTCATACAGCTTGGTGTCCTTCGGAAACTGATTTACAAAAGGCACCATTGCCTCGCCCACCTTTAATAGCCCCTGTCCGACGGGCGTATTTTCGATATGCTTCATTTGATTCACAGAGATATGAAACAGCTCCGCCAAGTCAATCCTATCCGCAGGTGCTTGGTTGAGCAGTATCAGAAATTCGCTGTTGGAAAACATATTTCTTGCCGTTACGGAGTGCAGACAATCGCTCACATTCTGCGTAATGCCTGTTGCCAATGCCCCATATTTACGAAAGCGTTTCCAGCTTTCCGAAAGAAAATTTGCACTGTATTCATTTGCGAAGAACAGATACACCTCATCAATATAAACCCATGTGCGTTTGCCCTTTTTTCGATTCTCCATCACCCGATTCATAATAGAATCCAGCATAATCAGCATACCTACGGACTTCAACTGTTTGCCTAAATCAAGAATATCAAAGCACACAATGCGGTTTTTCATATCCACATTGGTCTGATAGGAGAATACATTCAAGCTGCCCTCTGTGAATAATTCCAAAGCAAGTGCAATCTCCTTTGCCAAAGGCTCCTCCTGCCGCAAAAGCTCCCTTCTTAACTCCTTTAATGTCGGCGGCTCACCTGTATAGCTTTTGATGTATTCCTGATAGACATTTTTCACGCATCTGTCCACAATGGAATTTGCCGCACCTTCCACTCTGCCGTTATTCACACTTTCATACAGGGACATAACAAAACTTGATTTTAGTGTAATCGGGTTATCTCCTTCGCCGTACTCCCTCGACATATCCAGTGCATTGATGTGATTTTTGCTGTCCGGGGCAAAACGGATTACCTCGCCGTTCAAAGAGCGAATCAGCGGTTCATACTCCCGCTCGGGATCTACCACAAGAATATCGTCGTCGGTAGAAAGAGCCACAAAGGCAAGCTCTTCCTTTGCAATAAAGGATTTGCCCGAACCGGAAACCCCAAGGATAAAGGCATTGCCGTTCTGGAGATTTTTTCGGTTGCACATGATAAGATTGCGGCTGATGCCGTTTACACCGTAAAAAATACCGCCTTTATCCCGTATTTCCTGTACGGAAAACGGATGCAGTGCGGTAATACTCCTTGAGGTCATTGTTCTTAAAGCGTGTATTTTTCTCATGCCGTAAGGAAGAACTGTTTTCAGTCCGTCCTCCTGCTGCCACCGCAGAACGGAAAGCGTGCTGAATTTTGATTTTACGGTGCTGACAAGAGATTCCGTATCGGCATTGAGCTGTTCCATATCATCGGCCGTATGCACCACTGTCAGCAGTGCAAACATCATGCGTTCATCCCGCATCGTAATATCATCCAGAAAATCCTCGATTTCTTCTCGCATTTGCCGAAGGTCATAAGGAATGTTGGCACTGAAATTGTAGTTGTCATTCTGCTTTCTCTGCCATCTGGTTACGTCCGTTTCCACAGAAAGCAGCTTGTTCTGCACCTCTTTTACCGCCTCATCCGTCGGAATCGGAAGAATATCAATAGAAAGCATGATATTTTTTGAAACATCCGCCATACTTGCAATCATATCTTCATTTAAAAAAGAGGCATAGTCCTTGATAAAAAGAACCCTGCCCACCTTATCGTCCATTTCAAAATAATCGGATTGAAACTGTATGCTGTCGGGGCAAATGGCATCCTTAAAATTATGCCCATGCCGAATGAAATTTCCTAAGTCAATCTCATCCTCCCATTCCTCATTCGGTCTGAAAAAGTCCTTTAGGATACGCAACCGTTCCTTGTTCCCCAATTCCGTTATAGCAGAAGAAAGCCTTGCCAGATTTGTTGCCATATCCGTACCGATTCTGGTAAAGGCTGCTCTGGCTTCTTCCACAGTCTTTTTGCTGACAGAAATGGTGATATATTTTTCCTGCACCATGTTCTGGGTTGCGGCGGCTTTTCTCTCTAACATCTTGTTGTATTCCGCTCGGTATTCGTCAATACCGTCCTTCTTCGCCTGCAACATCAGCGTCCGCCGAAACTCCTTCAGATTCAGCTTTCGGTTATTGATTGTGATTTTAATGGATGCGTCCACAGGCAGGGAATTTAAAAAAGAGCAAAACTGATTCAGCATTGCCCTTTTATCCTCGTCCGATGCAACCGCAAAATTGATGTCGGTCATTTTCCATGTGCGGCTGAAATTGTTGTTCACCTTCCAAATCCCGTCATCGTATATTTTTTCTATGGGAATGGATGCCTGCACGCTTCTTGGTACCTTTCGTGCCTCTCTTTCGTTTGAAATGCTGTTTCGCAATGTCTTTAACACAAAATCCCGCCTTTCTCGTTGTCGGTTCCGTATGTAACAGATATAAATAGTAGTTGTCCGCTTTGTAAACACGCCTGCCGGCATAAATGATTTCCGATTTTATAATAGCCCAAAAAAGCTGCTCTGCCGTAAGGGAGTTATACTTGAAAAATCCCATTGCCGCCACAGGAAGTGCGGCAATCATACAAAGCCAGCTCACCGTTTCTTTTCCCAAAATGCCTTTTAAGCCAAAATATGTGCCAACAGCAATGCCGATTGCCGCAACTGAGCAGACAAACTGCCTTGTTGTCAGCCCGAAAAATACCGCCTCTTTATAAGAACAAATCTCTTTGTTTACGTTTATTTCCATATCACACCTCCTATAATGCAAACATTTCTTTTACAATCCTGTCTGAGCCTTTAATCAGCCCCACCAGAACAAGCATATTAAAGATCGTTTCCGCAAGATATGCCAACACCTGCACCACTGCTGAGCTTTCGGCATCTACTAAGCCAAAGTTTCCGCTTGAAGTAAATGCAGAAAAAATCAGACAGGCAAGCACAATAACCGCACCTTCCATGCACACACCCATATAGCTTTTGATGAAGGCCTTTCCCATAAAAGAAGTCACTTCGCCTGCAAAGGAAGATAAGGGAATAGGGGCAAAGGCGGTATACATATAGAGCTTAAAAAATCTCGAATATACCGTCAGTATCATCACAAAGGACAGTACGATAATTACAAGACAGCCCAATATCGTTACCAGCCACAATGGGATACTCGCAAGAAATCCTACCTCATTGACTGCCGTTTCCAGTTCTTCGGGCAACGCCATATCCGCCGCAGCTGTTCCCATTTTCTCCGCAATTACCGATACAATACCGGTGCAGATGTTGAAAATAGCGGTCATTAGATCTATCCCGTAGGTTACGGCTGTTTTGGCAAGCACGAACCGTATAAAAAAACGCAGGCCCTGTTCCGGTCTGCGTAAATCTCTGAAATTTATGGTGCTTTTGCAGATGCTTAGGGCAAAGAAAAGGACTAAAAGCCCGTATCCGATTGCTTTTAGTCCGTCATTCAATGTCAGTGCCAACCGCCAAATGTCCCCGCCCTTAAACTCCTCGGGCGTTGTGCTGACAAGCTGCCATATTTCCGTTTGTTTGTTGTTCCAAAATTCAAATGTCCATTTTAGGCTTTCTATCAGCCAGTTGTCATTCAATTACACCACCTCGTCTATTCTCTGATGTAAAAACAATATAGCTTACACTTATTTTCCTTTTATAATTGTATTTTTGAAACAATTTTGTTGAAAGCATTTGCCAGATTTTTTTCATCTTCCTTATCCTTGCGTGCCTTTTCCAGCTGTCTCAAAATCATTATTATAAATTTTTGCATTATCGGAAAAAACTCTATACAATCATCTTCACTTAATTCATGAATGCCTTTACTAACAATCCCATAGAACTCAGGTCTATCTACTAAAGTTGTAGGAAGATAATCTGCTAGCATCTTTATTCTCTCTTTAACACGAGCTTTTTCAAACTGTTCTTTTTCGATTTTTCCATCTTTTATTGCTTTTTCACTAGCAGTTAAGATAATACGTTCAAAAATCCTTCTAAGATAAACAAAAGAACCTATCCCAATTCCAGAAGCATATAATCCAATAGCTCTTTTAAATTCCCTTTCATCCTCCTTAGTCATAACTTTTCTATATTCTTTCAATTCGGGCAAAGACAAATCCGCAACCGAAGGATACTGTCCTATTTTTTTCATCTTATTCTCGTTTGTAAGAACAATATAATCTAAATGATGAGTATTATCCATCGCACAAAAAAATTTAAACACCATCAATCTTGTATTGTTCTTAATAGATTCATTAGTCCATGTCCAAGGTACTTTTGAAGTATTAGCTGAATTAGGTTGACTTGTATTTTGAATTCGCTGATAGAATACAATTTCGTCTTCTAAAGGTTGTTCTTCTATTTTTCCACCACTTTCATCATACCAAAAATATGAGAGCATCTCACAAGAAAACACTCTACTTTCCTTACATTTAGGACAATAACTCTCTATTTTTACATGCCCGCCTATCAAATCAGCCAATTCAAAAATATTATCCTCTGTAATCTCTATTTCATCATACAAACCGCTCTTTACAAGAAAATCACCAAATATATTGTTTACACTTTTCATTTCTCTTTGCATATGTTTTTCATCTCCTACCAAGCATATGTTATAAAAATTTTCATTTAAGGTGAATACTTTTCATTTTTGAGAACATTCTTTCTATTCATTTTATTACATTTCATCCATATCCACAACACCCCACTTTCAAAACTTGAAAATTTTTCATTTTTTGAAACCAACTATCTCTATCACAAAATCAAGTCCAATATCTCCTTTGCAAAAGCAATAATCAGTCCACCAAAAAATGACAGAAAACCATTACTTTTCTGTGTGGGGTCATGCCCCTGCACGCCCAAGCCAATCTGCACAACACCCCAACCGAGGATAATCACACCAACCGCCTTAATCGCCGCAAACACAAATGTAGAAAGATTATTGATTGCCGCCAATGGGTCTGTTCCTGCGGCGAAGGCTTTCGCTGTGCAGAACAGCATGGAAAAAATAAGCGTTGCAAACAGCTTATAAATCTTTCTTACATCTATTCCCTTCAAAATTTTTATCCTTTTTCGTGTATCCATTTTAATTCCTCCTTAATCAAATTCAATGACTTCTATCTCATCCACATCAAAATCTTGATGTAGATCAACATCGGAGTAGTCGGCAAATTCCTTTTTCTCATAGGGTTCCGCACCGCCATCCTCCGTAAATTTGATATTCCTGTGTTTCTGCAATACAAATTTTTTATCCATCACAGCTCGCTCTCCTCTGATTATGACAACCTCGTAATTATTATCTATCATGCGCACCTCATCGGGTGTGAGCAGTTCCCTTCCCACACTCTGGAAGTTATTGCTTGAGGAGCCGTTTCTGCCATGTGTGACACCTCTGGTTTTTACGTCAACGGTTTCTTTCCCCAAAGATTTGGAAATATACTCATGAGAAGTGCTTTCATTGCCTCCCAGATAGATATAGGTATCACAGTTGCCCGTCAGATTTTCCCAGCTATCCTTAAACATTGCCTTTATTTGTGCCATGTTCTGTATGATAATGTTTATGGAAATCTCCCGTCCTCGGCAGGTAGCAAGCACCTTTTCAAAGTTTTCCGGCAATGCGACATTGGAAAATTCATCCATCATTACCCTTACATGAACAGGCAGTCTGCCGCCGTTACTGTCCGCCTCATGGTAAAGCTCCTGAAATGTCTGCGAATAAAGCATACTTACGATAAAGTTCAAACTGGTATCATTATCTGAAATGACAGCAAACACCGCCTTTTTCCTGTTTCCGATGGTATTCAGAAACATTTCATCCTTTTCCGTCACCCTTGCAATCTCGGGCAAATTAAACGCGGCCAATCTGACCGCCGTTGAGACCAAAATGGATTTTGCTGTTTTGCCCGCCGCCTGTTTGAAAACCTTATACATTTTCAGTGCGATATGCTCCGGATTCTTCCGTTCCAAATCATCAAAAAGCAAGTCCACAGGGCTTTTATAGCTTTCGTCCTCCTCGCTTGCGGCAGCATTTTCTATCATATACATAACGGTAGAAAAATTCTGTTCACTTGCAGGTGCTTCATGCAGCAGATACAGGATAAATGCCTGTAAAATTGCCGCCTCGGATTTATCCCAGAAGGGATCACTGCTTTTCTGCCCCTTCTCATTGGTGTTTTTAATGAGATTGGTCACAAGCTTCAGTGCATCATGGTCACTTCTGAGATAAGCAATAGGGTTATAGCAATCCGATTTTTCAAGGTCTACCAAATTCAAAACACAAATCTCATAGCCTTCCTTTTCCAACAGTCCACCTGTCTTTCTTAGGATTTCGCCCTTTGGATCTGCAATAATATAGGAGCAGTTGCACTCCATAATATTCGGCAGAACATACCCTCTGGTCTTGCCTGCACCCGAGCCGCCCACAACAATGACATTCAGATTTCGCTTATGCTTTCTGCCGTCAAGTCCCATTGAGATATGCTGAGAAAGAATGATGTTGTTGGTTTTATCTCTATATTTTCTGTTCAAGGCTGCTGCATCTCCCCATTTTGCAGAACCGTATTCCTCGCCCATTCTCTTATTTCCTTTTGAGGTGTAATAATAGCCAATCGCCAGAGCATACATACAAAGTGCCGCAAACACACAGCGGACGGTATATCCATTCAAAGAAAGGCGGAAGGGATGCTGTAACTGCTCCGAAAACAGAGAAAGAAACTCTGTCAGCTTTACGCCTTCCCCGCAACAGGCAGATGCCAATACCCCAAGCCAAACAACGATCATAGAACAAGCTGCCCATAAAAGGGCAGCCTGCTGAAAGTTCAATTTCTGTTTCATATTCCTTCACACTACTTTTTAATATCCTGTTCTCGGAAGAACCTTTGTGGTTTTCTTCCCATATACAACGGTGACAAAGCTGTCATTGCCCATAATCCACTGACCGTTCCATAAACCGCCTACATCGGTTTTATTTGCAAAACGGTATTCATGGGAAAGATTAGACAATGCTTTGCAATAAATATATGGTGTTTCCACCTGTGCAAAACCGCTCTTTACCGTTCCGAAAACAAACATTACCTCTGTCACATATTCATTGGATGCAAGTCCCAATGCCGCAGGAGATGCGGAAATAACTCTGTTTTCGGCAGTGCTTAAATTATCGGCAAGTGTTCTGTATGTACCGTTCAGATTTGTTTTATAAACAATCTTGTAGGAAAGTCTCTGATTCCAAGTACCTGTGATGATTTTCTCCAATCTCACCGCATTGACAGGAAGGGTATCCCTCCAATAAAAGCTGTTCAGCGGTACTGTGGAATTGTTTTTGATGTTTGTAAAGGTATAGCGTACCTCCTGTCCCGGTACAATCTGGTTATATCCTCTCTTTGTAACGGAAACATTGGTATAGCAGCTCTTGTTTAATACCTCAAGGCGTACAATCTGACCGCTGAATTCAATCTCCGCATTGATTTCGGTATTGTCGGCAATATAATAATTCGGAGCCTTTGTTTCCTTAATCACATATCTTCCCAAAGGGAGTGTTTTGCTGACTGCTCTTCCGTTTTTATCCGTCTTTACGGTATCCACAAGATTGCCTGCTCTGCTGTAAATTTCAAATACCACATCGGGCAGAAGGGTTCCTGCCGTTAAGCCGTTGATCGGGTTATCATCCGCAGATTTCTTTGTAATCTGAATCTGTCCCATCTGCGGTGTATTCTTCCATGTGATATGGCTTGTTTCGCCGTATTCCACATAGAAGATTTTCTTCGTATGGTCAACCAAATACCCCTCGGCAGGCTGAATCTCCTGCACATAATATTTTCCGTCCTTTAATTCTCTATCGATATACACATAACCGCTCTGGTCGGAAGTATACTGTCCAATCGGATTATGCCTTGCATCGCTGACAAGGAAGGTAACACCGTAAATGCCCTCGCCTGTGACAGAATCAATTTTGTGAATGAGCATGGAAGATGTCTGTCTGTTAGTAACGGTCAGCAATGCCTGCTTCCCGTTTTTCACTTCGATATGCTTTGGCTCTTTGTCAAGGGCATAGCCCTTCGCAGCCTTCGTTTCGATTACCGTATACCAACCGGATTCCAGATTGGAAAGTGCAATTTTGCCGTCACTGTCGGTGCGGTATGTGCCGATACGTTCTCCGTTCATTTTGCTTACTTCAAATGTAACATTTTTGATTGGCTCTCTGCTTTCTTCGTCAATCTTGGAAATAACCAATCCATTTAATGCTCTGTCGGCAAAACGCAGCTGATATGTTCCGCCGTCTGTGCCGACCTGAATCGTTTTTGCTTCTTCGCTGATTTCATATCCTGTGGGTGCTTGGATTTCCGTTACCACATAGCTGTCCGGCTTTACATTTGGAATCAAGATTTCGCCGTTGCTGTCTGTAATAAACTCTCCGTTGGCATTTCCCACAACCGTTCCGTCTGCCGTTGTTACCTTAAACTTTGCATTTGCAAGTGGTTTCTTGGTGTCTGCATCTGTTTTGGTAATCAGAAGATGTCCGTAAGGATAATTCGCAAATGTTACCTCAACCACACTTGTGCCGTCCGCTTTAAGCCATGCCTGCTGCTTGCTGTTTTCGGAAAGCAGATAATTTGCAGGCGGCTGTACTTCTTCAATGAGATATGCTCCTGCCTCCAAGCCTGTGATAACAATAATGCCGCTGTCATCTGTGGTATATCTGCCGATAATTGTGCCGGAGTTGCCGGAAATATCTCCGCTTACCTTTCGCACCTCAAATGCCGCACCTGCAAGCAGTTTGGATGTATTGGCATCGGTCTTTTTGATGACAATGCTGTTCAAAGGATAATTCGGAATCCCCTCGCCGTAGTCCCTGCCGGAGGTAACCTTCACAGTGTTCTTGCCTGTATTTTCTGCCTTGTCTGTATTTTCTGTTTTATCTGTGTCAGTGATTGCTGTGCTTCCTTTCAAATCCGTATACGCATTTTCGCCTTCCGCAAGATATTTTCTTGTAACAGGATTGGAAGGCAGGCTCATTCCCTGTGCCGCTCTCACTTCCGTAATCACATACCAGCCTGCATCTACACCTTTCAGAATAATCTGTCCGTTGGCATCTGTTTTGTATGTTCCCAGTGTCACAACGCCGCCGTCTGCTTTTTCTCTTTGGATTTTAAATACCGTATCGGGAACAGCCTTATTTGTCAGTGCATTTGTTTTGGTAATGATGAGTGTCGGCTTCTTGGTATCCGTAAAAATAAGTGTTTTGGTTTTGCCCCATTCCAATGCAATGTCCTTATGGTTATCGGTGCTGATGGTGTAGCCATCTGGTGCTTGGATTTCCTCGACCGTATAAACCGCCTCATACAAATCTCGAATCACAACCGTTCCTGTTTGATCGGTTACATATTCGCTTACGGTTTTATCCTCTGTTTTGGTTACCTTGAATTTTGCACCTGCAAGGGGTTCGTTTGTTTTTGCATCCAGTTTCATAAGCTGCAAGGAAGGTCTGAGCCTGTTGTCAAACTTGACCGCAACACATTTACCGCCTTCCAGATATACATCCTTGCTCTTGTCCGCAATGAGATAGCCCTTCGGTGCGGCAATCTCCGTAATGGTGTACCAGCCTTCGGAAAGATTTTCGACTTTTATCTGACCGCTTTTATCCGTCATGCCTTCATATACGATACTGCCGCCTTTTTTCGCAACGGAAAACTCCGCATCGGGCAGTGGCATCCCTGTATCTTCATCATATTTTTTAATAAGAATACCGGGCTTTGCCTTATTTTTCAGTGTAACGGTTGCTGTTTTGCCTGCCTCGAGCTTCACTGTCTGCACCGTATCATTGAGCAGATACCCTGCGGGTGCGGAAATTTCCTTTACAGAATAAGTACCGCTTTTCAGATTGGAAAGGCTTGCCTTGCCGGAGGCATTTGTGTGTAAATCCCAAAAATCATTTCCACCGTCATAGGCAACTCGGATTACTGCTCCTTCCAGTTTATCGCCTGTATCCGCATCAATCTTTACCACCTCAAGCTGTGCCTGCTCCTCATTGGCAAAGGTGATAACCGTAGGCTCGTCATTGTTTCTGATTTCCACATCCTTATGATTGTTTTCGTCAAGAACATAGCCCTTGGGCGGTACTTCTTCCGTAACGGAAAGCGTTCCGGTTACCTTTTCGATTTTGATTTCGCCGTTTTTGTCTGTCACATAATGCCCGATGGTCTTTCCGTCAACTTCTACCTTGAACACCGCTCCTGCCAAGCCTTCCTTTGTGCCTTTCTTTACCTTCAAAATCTGTACATCTGTTGTGGGTGTTTCGGGCGTATCGGGAACATCGCCGCCTTCAGGTGCATACGCAAGCTGCACCCAAGAATCCCCATTATAGGAAGGCAAAGGAGAAACATAATAATCCTGTTTTTTCTCATCATGCGCCACACCAAATAAAACGGATTTGTTTTCCAGCTTGCCCTTTACCAGAACACGAAACTCGCCTTTCGGGCTGTCCTTTGGAACCAATACTTTAAAGGTCAGTTCACTGCCCAAAAACTCTGTTTTTTCTTTATTGCTCATATCCGTTACCTTCGCTCCCGCAGGCACATTGCCATCAATCAAAACTCTATAGCTTTTGATGTCCACGTTGGATTTCAATGTGTATGTCTGGGAGATGTAATTGCTGTCCTTCTCATCAACGGAAACCGTTGTGCTTTTGGGATTGACCGCAAGCCATGTGGGATAAACCGCTGTGTTGGCTCTGCCTTTGGCAACCAGAGCCTTCATTGCCTTTTCCACATGATCATTTTGGCTGCCGTTTGCCTTCCAGTCATTCAGATTGCTGTAATTATCATGGACGATTGCCCAAACCGCCATTTTTGTGATGTAATATGCCTCATAAGCATTTTTCACACCCAGTTCGGCAGGTGTTTTATAAGGGTATCCATTGGTAATCGCACCCCAAACATGAGGGTCGGTGTCCAGTTGATCTACGTCAACATCATAGTTTTTCGCCGCAAAATTCTCTACACCGCCCTTATTCGGATTGGCACAAAAGGCAGGATATTCCTTTCCGTCCTCCGCCTTATATACAATCACATCGGGTGCAAAATTTCTCGCATCAATCACGCCCTTCCAAGTCAGAAGCTGCCCTTTGCTTTCTTCCTTTACATACAGATTTACCTTGTTTAATGCCGTTTCCATGGAAGTGCCTGCAAAAGCCTCCACGCATACCGAAAACAGCATCAGAAAAGATAAAAATACAGATACGATTTTCTTTCCTATCGTCATAATTTTTTCCTCCTTTTTTCGTAATAAAAAAGGACTTTACTTAGAAAGTCCTCATAAAACTATTTGATTTATTTTTTCACTACATACCCCACAAGCTTCAAGTGCCGATTTTCCCGAAACTCTTGAAAGCTTTCCTTAATAACCTTACCGTCACAGCCCTTTGTATACTTATTTTTCTCGGTATCCTGCTTTCCGTTTGCATCTGTATAATAAACATTTACAGGATTTCCTTTTGTATCCCGTTCCACATACTCCACAAATACAACATGACCTTTCAAACGGCTATCTGCTTTCGGGGCATACACTGCAATGGAATGTTCGGGAACCACATTCACATCAAGGCAAACGTCCACCTTATCGCTTACCAAAGGAGCCATCAGCCAATCCTTCGCATAGCCTATGGTCGGCAGCTCCACGCCGTTCACCTCACGAAACCGTCCTCTGGCATACCAAGTACACTGTCCTGCGTATCCGATACGATAGTTCTCGGTGAATATTTCTTTGCCCTCCGCATCTACCGTTTCAATTTTTGCAGGAATACTGCCTGCCGCAGGCGGCGTTCTTTGTGGCTCAGAAATCTTTGTATCCGTAGACGCAGAAGCGATTGTTTTCTTCTGCTCCGTTTCTTCTTCCTTTAAATAGTTCTCTTTGAACCAATCCGGTGTTTCATTAGGATCACAGGTAAATGTAATCACCTTCCTTCCAAATTCATCGTAGGATACCGTTCTGTAAGGCTGTGCAAAAACGGATGTGGGAAACAGCAGTATCAGCAGCATTAAATATATCAGTCTCATTTTCTCCCTCCTCTTTTCAAAATCACTTTTTCTTTCAGTATAAAATCACCGCAAATCTCTGTCAAAAAATCAAGTTCTTATTTGACCTCAACTGCCTGCACGCACCATCTTTTGCTCGGTACATTTTCCACACAGGTAACCAGTGTCATTCTGTTATCCGAAGTTCGTTCCAGATAAGAATAATCCGTTTCATTTATCTTAGTAACTGTTTTTACCCGATAGGTTCTTGTTCCAAGTTTGGTGGTATATTTGATTTTATCCCCCTTTTTCAAGGTATGGATTTTGCCGAAATGATTGGTTACCCCTCGGTTGTGTCCTGCAATACCGATATTTCCGTCCCAGCAGGAAGTGGATTTGAAATGCCCCGCACCTTTGGCAAGTGATTCCAGACTTTCCGTTTCATATACCTTTACACTCAAATTTACGGAAGGAATTTTTAGCGTACCGATACTGCCATCCGCATAATATAACCCATCGGGCAGTGTAAATTTATCTGAAGAAGCATACCCCGTATCATTTGTTCCGTCAGAAGGCGGAAACTGCGCTATATTGCTTACAGATGGAATAGGGACATTTACACCGCCTGCACCACTGCCGATATTCATTTCTCCCACACCGGAAATATTCGGTGTCAGCAGATAGCCTGTCCCCTTTGTATCGGCAGAGGGACTGCCGAAGGTCGGCGGCACAAAAGCACTATCCTTGCCCACATTTACATTGAACAGCTTTTCTTCGCCCACAACCGTTACGGTTTCCACGCTTGTGCTTTTCCCGAACTCGCCTGCCGCCTTGTCGGATACGTTATACTCCAGTGCCAATGCCGGGGTAGTTGTCATCATCGTCATCAGCAGTGTCAATGTCCACATCGTTGCTTTCTTCTTCATCCTCAACACCCTTTCTCTTTTTCAGTTTTCCAAGTAAAATCATTCCTGCAATGCCTGCCAAAGCACCCCCCAAAGGAAGAACGGCATATAGAGAATTTGCCTTATTTTTCTCTGTCGGCGTGCTTTCCTCAAAGATTGCCGTATACAGCACCTTATCCGTATTCGTCTTGGAAACAGTACCCTTATACTCCGCCGTAACCGTATAGCCTTTCACATAGCTACTGCTGACTGTTCCCGTATAGGTGGCAACCGCCGTATATCTATCCGTAATGGCAGTATCATTGATATTTTGTGTATTGTCACTCTGCCAGTCGATACCGGAAAGTTCTAAGGTCTTTCCGTTCTCTACGGTTGTTTTGGGGATGTACTGCGTATCCGCACTATCCAGATTTGGATAAGTTCTCGTTGTGCTAACATTCTTCGTGCTTGTGCCATAGCCTGCACCTTCAATCTTCAAATTTGAAAGATCCAGCTTTGCCGTCCCCGAAAATCCATCCTCAGTCACAACCTGTTTTTCTTCCTCCAAAAGCGGAAGAATGTCATTCATCTTGTTGCTTTTGCTGCTGATTACAACCTTTTCGGCGTATTCCTTGCTTTCCGCCTGCGGCAGCTCTGTTTTTACCATGTCCTTGAAAACAAAAAAGCTGCCATTTTGCTCAAAGCCTTCCTTTGAAATGGCAGTCACATCGTCATTCTGATTCAGTTCATAGCTTTTGGTAATCGTTCTTACGCCGTTTTTTATACTTTCGTCAATGCTGACAGGGTAATACGCCGCATAAACCGTCGTGCAGGTGTATATAGCTGTCAGTATTGCGGTTAAAAAAATCTTTTTCATGCTTATCTTTCGCCCCATTCCTTTTCTTTGCTCTTTTTCTGATTTTGCAAAAGCTTTTGATATGTTTTTATTTTTCCGACTACCGATTCCCTTTCACTCCTCATATCCGCCTTCGTTAAGCCAGTCCCGAGCCCGCTTGATTTGTTCTCTTGCTGAGTTCGGGACATCTCTTTTTTTGCCCGTTCCGGAACCGCATATCCCATATTTTCAAAAATACGGTTGATCCTTGCGGCATCCTCCGCTTTGACAACCACATCAACCGTATCCCGATTCGATTTTGTATTTCTTATCGTAGAAAACAAAATCCCATACGTTTTTGCCTCCTTTGTAAAGGCTGATACATCTTCCTCCTTTAAATCAAATACCCGAAGCTCCTTGCCTTCGGTCAAAAGGCGTTTCAGCTTTGTTTTGCCCTTCAGCTTCTGGTTATCCTTTGCCATTGCCAGACACAGAGCCGCAAGATTTTTCGCTCCCAGTGCCGAAAGCTTAACTGCTTCTTCCGATAGCTTTACCGCCTCTCTTGTCATTTGTTCGGCTGCCTCGCTGCCTTGGCTCATGCTCCTTTTCCTCCTCTCTGATTTCTTCCGCCTGCCGTAATCTTTCTTCTATCTTTTCCGCATCCTTTTCAATCTGCCTGCACATACGGATACAAAAGGCTTCTTCCCGTATCTTCTGGCTGAGTTCCGAAAATTCTGCCTGCAAGGTTTCACTTTCTCCCTCCGTTCTCATTTTGTACTGCAATCGTTTTCTCTTTTTCAGGTTCTCGTCATGTCGGTTCTGCATTTCAGCCCGAAGCACTGTAAGGCTTTCCATGCTGTTGATGTTATACGTCTGTAAAAATCGGTGCTGCTTTAAATAGCGTTCAAATTTTGTATTTTCCTCCAGCATAAAATAAGAAAGCTTTCTTGTTCTTGGCGTTTTCCGTCCTCTTAACAGATACAGATACCGCAAATACAATGCCGTAAAGCCTGTTATTTTCGCTTTTCTTTTTGTTTTTCGGATGTCATATCTCTTTCCTTTCGTGCTGTATACTCGGAACAGAACAACAGACTGCTGTGGTGTTTTTCTTTTCTGCATGGCTTGCGTTAAAATCCTTTCCTCAATCTCCTTATCGCTGTAGCCTTCGCCAAGGCTGTCCAGACGGATAAATTTCTTGCTGTAAGGCGGCTTCACAGCAGTATGCTTTACATTTTGATACTTTACCGTATAGCCCCTCTTTTTCAGCAGCTCCAGAAAAACCGTGAAATTCAAGGACGCTTTGATTATCTCGTCTATATCCGCACGAATCTGACTTCGCACCGTCTGTTTTCCGTTTTGCTCCGCATGAAGAACACCATAGGGTACCCCTTTTTTCTGTGGCTCAATCACAGAAAGTCCATATTCTCTGCAAATTTCATCGGAGATTTTTCGTATATCCCCAAAATAGCTTTTTGCATTGGAATGATACTTTTTCCCGTCTGCAAAGGAAACGGAATTAACCACGATGTGATTATGCAAATGATTCCTGTCAAGATGTGTACCAATCACAACCTCAAACCGCTCCCCGAAGCATCTTCGGGCAAACTCCACACCGATTTCGTGAACGGTTTCCGGCGTTGCCTCCTTCGGCTTGAAAGATTGTATGAAATGATACCCAAGCACGCCGCCCGTCTTATGCCACTTTTCTTTTGTCCTCTGCATTTCACTGTAGGTGGTGGATGCTGAAAAACAGTTGAGGGCTGTTTCATAAATATGTTTCTCGGTTTTCTCTGCGTTACGGGCATACTCGATTTTCCCTTCCAACACCTCGGCAGATGTCTTTTCCGCATTGGTCGCATATTTAATGCTGTCATCCAATCTGCTCCGCACCGCAAATATTTTTGTGATTGCCATGTCATAAATTTTTTACCCTTTCCCAGATTTGTTTCTGCATTTCCAAAACCTCTTTCAAAATATCCGCCGTCACCTCCATGCCCATGTTTGTATTCTTGGCTATCTGGTTAATGTTGTTGCCCACCGCCGCAACCTGCCGCACAACCTCTGCCCATTCTTCCTTTGGTCTGCTCTTTACCTCATTGCCCATGATCAGCTCTCTGATACACGGCTCGATTTTCATGCCGCCTGCGTCCGCCTGCTCTCCAAGAAACTTCCGTTCCTTTTCGGAAAGTCTGACGGTTATTTTTCGGTTTCGTATTTTCATTTTTCCATACACCTGCCTTTCTCTTTTTTTGGGGTATTAGGGGCAAAGCCCCCTAACAAGCCGCATTTTGCCGTCAAAATGCTATGCTTGCAAAAGCACGACAAATCCTTTGCGTGCTACCTATCCATTTCTTTTCCGCATGACCTGTCCGAAGAAAAAAGTCCTTTTTGCATCATCAGAAACTCATTGTAGTCCTTTCCTTTTTCACAGAAAACCGCCTTTGCATTTGCGTTTTTTAAGCCTGATAAAATACCTTTCGTTGCATTTCTTCCCACCTCATCATGATCCAACCGCAGGATAATCTCTTGCGGCTCTCCATGTTCTCCGAGGTATTTTTCCAATGCAATCGGAAGTCTGTTTTGATTATTTTTGTAGACACCACCCAAGGAAAGATAGGTCTGCTGTGTCCAGTCCTCGCCGCCTTCCAAAACCATGGACGCATAGCTCATGGCATCTATGGCACTTTCAAATACATTCAATTTGTCCTTTCCTTTGCATAAACAAAAACAGAAGGCTTTGTTGCTGCCTCCTGCTTCTGCCAAAAATCTTCTTTTTGTATTCGTTCCCCGTATCGCCGCATACTTGGGATTCTCTCCGTCATAGCCAATAAAAACTGCATTGTGGTATCGGCTCTCCTCATAGAGCAGCCTTTGAGCAATGCAATACTCGATTATCTCGCTCGCAATGCCACGCCCCAAAAGATACTTTTTCACTCTTTCATTATCCGTATGCTTTTGCGGAAGGTATAGCTTTCGTTCCTCAAATCCCCGTTTTTCTGCATGATTAGGCAACGGCTCCCTGCATGAAAAAAAGCCGCATTCTTTGCTCAAAAGAAGTACGGCTTGCGGCAGAGCAATCCCTTTTACCCGAATCAGATAATCCAACGCAGTGCTGCCGCCGATGTTATGCGACCACCAGAACCACTTGCCATTGGAAAGCTTCAGACTGTCATGGCTTTTCAATTTGTATTTTTCATACCCCATTGAAACCAATTCATCCGGTTCGCAGGCCTTTAAATAGGTCAGCAGGTCAATCCGCCTTGCCTGCTCTAAATCCTCTTTCGATATGTATGGCACATCTGTTCACTCCTTTTTTTACAATAAAAAAGACAGGTTGATACCTGCCTGTTAAAAACACTTGTATTTCCTTTATATAAATTCACGCTGCATACAGCACTATCTCTTTACCAGTTTCTATCATATCTCCCTCCATCACAGGACCATGTATTACGTCAACACTCAAATGAAGCATTTCTTCAAGGCTCAGTTTAATGGCAGAAAGGGTAATCAAGGTAACCGGTGCATAAAATTCCATAATCAAATCAATATCACTGTTTTCTCTGTTTGTTCCGTTTGCCCTCGAACCGAAAAGAATCACTTTGCTTATGGGGTATTGGTCAATCAATTTCAAAACAGCATTTTTTATAGTTTCGATATTCATAAACAGCACCTCCTTTTCCTTTATTATATCCATATCTGCCAAACTTCTCAATACAATCTTATCTTTCCAACTCCTGATTTTTCTTCTCGATTTTTTCTGTATCGACCTCCGGTGCAACTGTTTTCTTATTGTCCTCATTCAGCAGAACATTCAATTCCTCCAACCGCTTACTTTTTTCTGCCAACTCATCTTCCTTTTCAAATTCCTTTTTCACTTCAACCTTTGCGGTTTCCAACTGTTTCTCCAATTCCTCAAGCTTCTGCTTGCAGTTATTTTCCCGAACAGGCAGTGCCTCAAGAAAGTTATCTATTCTCTGGATATTGCCGAAAATATCATTTCCCAGTTCCACCTTATACCGCTGTTTTCCTTCCATACCAAGGACAAAAGTTCTCGAAAACTTATCAAGCTCCAAATCAAGGTGCAGTCCTTTATAGTTACCGATATTCTCTCTGTCTGCATTGACCTTAGAACTACAGATGGAAAGCAATTCCGTTCCTGCTTCTTTCTTATCATTGTAAACAGTACCTTTCAACTCCATTGGTGTAAATCCGTCTGCATTAGGTCTTGTGTTTTCCTTTACCGTTTTTATATCTTCGCCGTAAGCCGCAAGCCTTTCTTTGGTTTCGGCAATCTCTGTGGGAAAGAATTTTATGATTTTATCCTCCAATGCGTACTTTTGATTTAAAAATGTGGATTTCAGCATTTTCAGCTTGGAAACCTCAATATCCAGATTCATTTTATCCTTAATCAATGGGTTGCCCGATGCCAGAGCCTTAATCTCCGCATAGTTCAAAGCCGTTTCGTCCACATCCTCGGCACTTCTCACAGGGGACTTGCTCGTCATGATCTGACTGATGAATTTCTGCTTGCTTTCCACCAACTGATACAGATAGCTGTCAAAGGTCTGCTCGGTAACATAACTGTAAATATCAACCTCCTCATTTTCGTTGCCCTGACGAATAATCCTTCCCTCCCGCTGCTGCAGATCAGTCGGTCATTTTTTGCGGACAGTTCAATACATGCCTGTCTGTTTCGCTCCCTGCTCCTGCGTTTGCTCTCGTTTGATTTCTCCCTCTGTATCTTCTTGGCACAAGCAGGACAATACTTCGATATGCCAGAGCGGGGAACATATTCAACACCGCACACCGTACAATTCTTAGGCTTTAACGCAGTCCACCGCTTTGTCGGTGTGATATGTAATTCACCGACAAAGCCGATGAATTTATAATAAATCTTGATTTCCTGCCGCACCATTCCGTCTGTAAGTTTCTCACGTTCCGAAACAAGTATCTTGTCTATAAGTGCGTTTATGATGGTTGCGTCCAGTTCCTTAATGCCTTGATAGTTGCGGATTAGGGAGAGGAAATCACGGACACCCTGCGTCTTCTCATAGCTGTCGCTGAGCGTTTCCGTTACCTCTTTCAGCCTTGCTTCAATTTCAAGCTGTTCTTTCTGGTATTTTCCCGACATCATCTCAAAATTCCGCTCGGTAATACGCTCCATCACCTTATCTTCATAGAGTGAGGAAAACAGCCTGTCCAGTTCTGCAAGGCGTTTGTTCAGTTTTCTTTGCTCCTTTTCCAGTGCCTTTGCCTTGCTCTGGTCTGTTTCCGTGAGCCGCTTTTCAATCGCCCTCACTGCCTTTTCATCATTGACTGCCATATCCGCAAATCGGTTGATGTCGGTGAGGACAGCGTTGAACAAGTCCCTCGCTTCAATGCTGTGTGCGGTACACATGATATTACCGTATCTGCCATAATTATTGCAGGAATATTGTACGCAGTCGATGATGTCGGGGCGTTTCCTCCTGTTGGCACTCATAGCCCGCATCGCATAGCCGCAGTCCGCACACTTAATAACGCCTGCAAAGATGTTCTCAAAGCCGCCCTTGTTTTCTGGTAATCTGCGGCTTGTAATAAGCTGCTGTACGGTATCAAATTCCTCCTGCGTGACTATCCCCTCATGGGTGTCTGGTATCACTTCCCATTCTTCGGGCAGCTTAGAGGGGCGTTTCTTGCTTTTCATGTTGGCGGCAATCCGCTTGTAGCCTGCAAGGTTTCCCGCATATATCGGGCTTCTTAAAATGCCCCTTACGCTGTTCTCGCTCCAAATATAACGGTTCTCCTCATTCTCCTCAAAATACCTCTCATAGCCTGTTGCCCCCTGCTCCGCCGCATAAGCGGCGGGGCGTAAGATATGCTGTTTGTTGATGTGCTTGCGGATTTTGGCGATTCCGTTGCCCGCTAACGCAAGGTCAAATATTTCCCTTACCACATGGGCAACTTTGTCATCTATCAGCAGATGGTTGTGGTCGGCGGGGTCTTTGACGTAACCGTATGGTGCTGTCGTCCCCATGAATTTCCCCTGCTGAAACCTCGCTCGGTACGCCGATTTTATCTTGACCGACACATCGGCGGAATACATTTCGTTTAGGATGTTGCGGAAAGGCGTGATGTCCATAGCGGATTTATTGAGCGTGTCCACGCCGTCATTGACCGCTATATACCTCACATTATGCTCTGGGAAAAACACTTCCAGATACAGTCCGCAATCAAGATAGTTCCTCCCCAGACGAGATAAATCTTTCGTGATAACGCAGTTTATCAGACCGCTTTCAATGTCCTTAATCATGTTCTGGAAACTTGGTCTTTGGAAATTTGTACCAGAGTAACCGTCGTCCACATACGTTTTTGCTAAGTGCCATCCCTGCTTTTTCACATAATCCGTGAGGATGGATTTCTGTGTCGCAATGCTCGCACTCTCGTTATCCGTGCCATCGTCTTTTGACAAGCGGCAGTACATGCCGACTTCATAAATCTTGTTCTCCATTCTTATTCCTGCCATACTGTAAAACCTCCATATCTGTCCTATCTGTTTTCATGTTCCATTGCGTACATTCTAAGCGGACAGCCCCTCATTGTCGAAGGTGTCGCCCTCGGCAATCTTCTTCCGAATATCCTCGGAGATAATCGGGACAAACGCTTCTGTAACGGTCTGTGTGCCGACATATTCACGGCTGATTATCATCTGCACTGGTGCTTTTGGCACGATACGCTTTCTCTTTTTATCTGCTTTCTTATCCTCGCCCATACTTAAATCTTCCTTTCCAGACAGGGCAGGAGAACGTCTGGAAACGCCCCGCCCTGTCAATCAGATACCATCAATCCCCGCTGTTTACTTCTTTCTGTAATGCTTCAAGGAGTGCTGCTGCTTCATCAGCGTTCAACGTGATACCCTTTCCGCACTTCTCACGGTTCGGGGAAAAGCTGCGGATGTCATATTTCGGCTCTCTTCCGTTCCATGAGATAAGATTGATTTCTTTTGTGTAGCCGCTGTCGCCCTTAGACAATACGGCGATTTCCTTTACAATCTCATACTGGATTTCTTTCATTCTTCATACCTCAATTTTCTGCATTTACCTCCCGAAAAGAGAAGATTAGCGGCTGTCCCTGCCCCGTTTCCTCTGCAATTCACGCTCCAAAAGTTTAATGATGGTTTCCTCCATCTGCTTCGGCGTTGTGTTCTTCGGAAAATACTTTTTCAGCTTGCTTGTGTTGATTTTCAAGGTTTCTTTCTGGTTTCCCTTTTCCTCCGTCATAATTGCAAATATCGTATCCATGTCAAGCCGCCCGCTCTGGCTTAGGCTTTTCATCCGCTGTGCCTGTGAGAGTGAGGGCGTTGCTTCTTCGCTCTCCATCGTG
>OLNK01000345.1_pt1:5000-63891 | contig 63891 bp, 49 predicted proteins | sample 1672791 | NCBI WGS metagenome assembly OLNK01 (sample SAMEA3136724, study PRJEB25190) | human gut metagenome | biome: human gut; feature: human-associated habitat; material: faeces | place: Austria | collected 2013 | reverse complement strand
ACCAGAAGTGAATTCCGCGTAGGACGTTGGATTGAACAGGCCCGCAACCGCCTGCACGACCATGCCGATATACGTGAAGCCCGCCACGATGGCGCGGCCTGGGTCCACCGTCATGTGCGTCACCTCGCCCGATTGCATCCGCACATCGAAGCCGATGACGCTGAACAGCACCACGAACACCAGCATGGCGAACAGCAGGTTGACCGCGATGCCGGCCAGCAGGATGACCGAGCGCTTCCAAAACGGCAGGCTGCGGTATTGCTGTCGATATTCGCTCTCGAACAGCGCGTGGGCATCCTCGACCGGGCGCGCCTGCCCCTCGGCATAGTGCTCCGGCGCGGGCTTGCCTGCTTCAAGCGCCACGCGCATCTGCTTCTTGGATGGGATGACCTCTGCGGCGCGATACGTGTTGTACTCGTCCTTCTTCGTGGGACCGGTGCAGCTTCCCCAGTCCACCAGCTCATCGAGCGCCTTGAGCGCATCCTCATCGGGAATGCCGCAATCGCGGGCTATATCCTCCATGTTCGCCGTACCCCGACGGTACAGCGCCGCCAGCACCGGCTCCAGATGCGGGCTCATCTCGCCCGGCTCCATGCCGCACACGCGTGCATAACCGCCCAGCAAAATGGGCGTGACGCCGAACTTCGTACCCCATTTCTTGAAGCCGATGTTGGGGCCCGGCATGCCCAGCATGAACTCGGTGACGCGCACGCCGAAGGCGCGCGACGCCAGATAGTGGCCGCCTTCGTGGATGACTACCAAGATGCCCAGCACGATGGTGCAGTACAAGATCATGAGGATGACGTTCAACAACGGGCTCCTTGCCTTAGCTGCGGACATACGACGAAACGGGACTTCGCTTGACGGCCCCGCGCGTTGGAATCCGTCTCATTATAAAAAGAGGTTCCGCCCCGTTACCGAAGCGGAACCATAACCACACGATGCACGCGATTGGAAATAGGCATGGAAGCCTGAGAGCGAACCCTAGCGCACGGACTTGCGGGCGGTTTCGCGAGCCCACGCGTCAAGCGCCTGCAGCTGCTCGAGGCTTTCCACCTTCTGCACACCCTCGCGCTCGTGCGCGTCCATGACGGCCTCCACGCACTCGGCAATACCCAGGTAGCTGCCCTGCTCCGCCAAAAACGCCGCCACCGCCACCTCGTTGGCGGCGTTCATGACGCACGGCAGCGTTCCGCCAACGCCGCCGGCGTGGCGAGCAAGTTCCAGGCAACGGAACGTGTCGGTGTCGGCCGGGGCGAACTCCAGGCTTCCCAGTTTGGTGAAATCCAAAGGCTTGACGGGCGCCTCCCAACGCTGCGGGTAACTAAGCGCGAACTGGATGGGAATGCGCATATCGGTGGTGCCCAGGTGAGCCTTCACGCTGCCATCGGTGAACTCCACCATGGAGTGGATGGCGCTTTGCGGCTGGACCACCACGCTGATCTTGTCGTAGGGCATGTTGAACAGATGATGCGCTTCGATGACCTCTAAGCCCTTGTTCATAAGCGTGGACGAATCGATGGAAATCTTCGCACCCATGCTCCACGTGGGATGGTTCAGCGCCTGAGCAGGGGTGATGCCCTCAAGATCGGCGCGCTTCCTGCCGCGGAACGGGCCGCCGGAGGCCGTAACCCACAAGCGGGAGACCTCTCGCTCGGATTCGCCCAGCAGGCATTGGTAAATGGCGCCATGCTCGGAGTCGATGGGCATGAGGGCGCCCGCCGGGCCCACCGCGGGGGCCGTGCCCGCCGTGCGACGCTGCGCATCCACCTGCGCCGCCAGCGGCATGATCAGATCGCCGCCCACCACCAGGCTTTCCTTATTCGCCAATGCAAGGACCTTGCCCGCACGCAGCGTTTCGTAGCTTGCGCGCAAACCGGCGGCGCCTACCAGCGCGTTGACCACCACGTCCGCCTCGGGCAGACGCACCAGGTCCACCACAGCGTCCATGCCGAAACCCCACACGCCTTGGGCGCCGGCCTGCTCGCGCACCTCGGACGCGATCGCCTGGTCGGCCAGGCGCTCATCGCCCACGGCAAGGTTGCGCACGTTATGGGCGCGCGCCTGCGCAAGCATATCGCCTACGCGCGTGTTCACCGCCAAGCCGACGATCTCCAGCTCGTCGGAATGCTGCCGAACCACGTCGACCGTTTGCGTCCCGATGGAGCCCGTAGAGCCGAGAACAACGATGCGTTTCATGAAAGCCTCCGATCATCTGCGAATACAACTCGAGCCAACGCCGCAAGAACGTTGGCTCGTTCGATTTACCAGCTAAAGGGGATGCACCCGCCCGCCACCAACAAGATGGCAGAGGCGACCGCCACTAAAAACAGGCTGTCGCAACGGTCGAGCAGGCCGCCATGGCCCGGCAGCAGCTTGCCGGAATCCTTGAAGCCCACGTTGCGCTTGATGCGGCTTTCAGCCAAATCGCCGAGCACGCCGCACAGGCCGCTGATCACGCCGAACGTCATTGCCACGGGAATGCCCAGGTTCAGCCCGGGGATAAGCGTGAACAGGCACCAGAACAACGCCGACCCAACCAAGCCCGCGAAAAAGCCCTCCCAGCTTTTCTTCGGCGACACGCGCGGCGCCAGCTTATGCTTGCCGAACTTGCTGCCGACCAGGTAGGCGAAAGAGTCGTTCGCCCACACGCTGAAGAGGATGCCGAGCACCAGCACGCCGCCCCACGGATGCGGCAGCGCCTGGCGAACCACCACCAAGCCGGAAAGCAGCATGCCGCAATACGCTGCGCCGAAGAAGCTGACGCCCACATCGGGGATACGCGCGCGCATCCAGAACACGTACCACACGATAAGCGCCAGCAACAGCACGAGACTGACCATAAGCGCGCCCGACAACCCGAAGAAGTGCACGCTGAGCGGATAGAGCGCCGCCGCCACGATGCCGAGCATCTCGTTGGGCAGCTTCGCATCGGCGCGCAGCATGTAGTAGAACTCCCCCGCGCATACCGCAGCGGTGGCGGACAGCAAGGCCAGCGTGGTCCATTCGCTTGCAAGGATGCACAGCACGGACACCGTGACGTATATGAACCCAGTGCGGAAACGAACCTGCAGGTCAGAAGCGTTCTTGAACTTCTGCGGCGTTTTCCGGTACGCAAAATCCTTCAAGCGCTCGCCGCGCGAGCGATCTTCCGCGCACCGCTGCTCGCCGCCTTGCAGATCCTCGGACATTTATTTCACCGCCCCGAAGCGCCTATCTCGGGATTGGAACTCCAGCAGACAGCGCAATAACTCGTAGCGGTCGAAATCGGGCCAGAGCACGTCGGTTGCCACGAACTCGGAATAGGCGACCTGCCACAGCAGGTAGTTCGACAGGCGCATCTCGCCAGACGTGCGGATGACCACTTCGGGGTCGGGGATGTCGGCCGTATACAGCCCCTGGGCGAACTCGGCCTCCGTCAGCGGCGCGGTGGGGTCGCCGCCCTCGGCCGCCGTTGCCAGCGCACGGCGCACGCACGCCTCGGCAGCATGCAGAATCTCCTGCCGCGAGCCGTAGTTCACCGCAACGACCAAGGTCATGCCCGTGTTGTCGCGCGTTTTCAGCCACGCCTTCTCGAAGGCCTCGCGCGTTTCGTCGGGCAGGGCCGAAAGGTCGCCGATGGTGCGCACGCGCACGTTCTCCTCATGCAGGCCATCGACCTCCGCCAGCATGGTCTTGGCGAACAGGTCCATCAGGCCAATGACCTCTTCCTGAGGGCGCTTCCAGTTCTCTGTTGAGAATGAATAGATGGTGAGATAGCGAACACCCAGGTCGGAGGCGCATCGAATGGTCTCGCGCACCGCCTCGATGCCGGCCTTGTGGCCCTTCAGGCGATTCAGCGCGCGCTTCTTCGCCCAACGGCCGTTGCCGTCCATGATGACGGCGACATGCTCGGGGATCGCCTGTGGGTCGAGGGCAGCAGGGTCCAGGCCCTTGGGCGGATTCGGGAATATGTAATCAAGCGTCTTGTTCATGGGCAGCCTCTTACATAAGGGAAAAGCCAACCGGCGGGGAAACCGCCGGCTGGCACTAGGGAAACGCTCATAAGAGCCGGATAACGCAACCCGGTTGCGAACCAGGGTTGCGAGGGGATCGGAGATGCGCTGGGCGAAAGCAGGGGCCGCTCCCCCACCGTCGGCCCGGCTGCGCAGACTTGCGGCAGCCAACCGCGCCCACGCAAGCCATGAGCACGCGGTGCGCCGGGGCGCCCGCAGCTCCGAGCAACGGATTCGCCGGCAGGCGAACGCCGCTTCTAGATCTCCATGACCTCGGCTTCCTTCTTCTTGAACACCGCGTCGACTTCGGCGACGTACTTGTCGGTGAGCTTCTGGATCTCAGCCTCGGCGCGGCGCTGCTCGTCCTCGGGAAGGTTGTCTTCCTTGACGGACTTGGCAACGTGGCTGTTGCCGTCGCGACGGGCGTTGCGAATGGCCACGCGGGCCTCCTCGGCGTACTCCTTGCACTGCTTCACCAGCTCGCGGCGGCGATCCTCGGTGAGCGCGGGGAACGGCAGGCGGATGACTGAGCCGTCGTTCGACGGCGTCACGCCCAGGTCGCTCTGGAGGATGGCATGCTCGATGGCGCCCAGCACGCCTTTGTCCCACGGCTCGATGACCAGCATGTGCGCGTCGGGCGTTTTCACGCCCGCCATCTGGTTGATGGGCGTGGGGACGCCGTAGTAGTCCACCTTGATGCGGTCGAGCACCATGGCGTTGGCGCGGCCCGTGCGAACGGTGCCGAAGGCGTTGTGCAGGCCGTTCACGGCGCGCTGCATCTTCTCCTCGGTTTCAAGCATGATCTCGTCGATCATTTCGGTTCCTTTCCCTTGAGCGCCCGTCCTGCCCGGGCGGCGCGGAAGACGTTACTCTACGGTGGTGCCCACGTCCTCGCCCTTCAGCGCACGGGCGATGTTGCCCTGCACCGTCAGGTCGAACACGATCATGGGGACCTTGTTGTCCATGCACAGGCTGGTGGCCGTGGAGTCCATGACGTTGAGCCCCTGCGAGAGAACCTCCATGTAGCTGATGCGGTCGTAGCGCTTCGCATCGGGGTTCTTCACGGGATCGGAATCGTAGACGCCGTCGACCTTCGTGGCCTTCATGAGCACGTCGACGTCCAGCTCGCAGGCGCGCAGCGCCGCGGTGGTGTCGGTGGTGAAGTAGGGGTTGCCCGTGCCGGCGGCCAAGATGACCACGCGGCCCTTCTCCATGTGGCGAATGGCGCGGCGGCGGATGTAGGGCTCGGACACTTCCTGCATGTTGATGGCGCTTTGCACGCGGCTGAAGATGCCGTGGCGCTCGAAGGCGTCCTGCAGCGCCAGCGCGTTCATGACCGTGGCCAGCATGCCGATGTAGTCCGCCTGGGCGCGGTCCATGCCATCGGTTGCGCCGGAGACGCCGCGGAAGATGTTGCCGCCGCCCACCACGATGGCAAGCTGCACGCCGTCATGCACCACGTCGGCGATCTCGTCGGCCAGGGAATCGACCACCTTCGGATCGATGCCGTAGCCAAGGTCGCCTGCCAGCGCCTCGCCGGACAACTTCAGCAGCACGCGCTTGTATCGGTATTCCTCGGCCATATGCAACCTCCCGGTTAAATCGTAAAGCGTTTTAAGCTTCCCTATCTTACCCGAAAACGGAAACGGCCGCCCATCGGGGCGGCCGTTTCCAGGCTTTTCACGCAAAGGACAAACGAGCGGCTAGGCCTTCTCGACGCCGTCGGCGTTGATGACCGCGGCGGGATCGTTGTACATATCGCGATCGAGGCCGCCGGTGAAGTTGGACGACGTGACGCCGGCCACCATGGAGTCGCTGACGTTGAGGGCGGTACGGCCCATGTCGATGAGCGGCTCGACGGATGCCATCAGGCCCACGATCTCGATGGGCAGGCCCATGGTGCCCAGCACGATGAGACTGGCGAAGGTGGCGCCGCCGCCCACGCCGGCAACGCCGAACGAGCTGATGACGATGACGGCGATCAGGCCGATGACCCACGTGGGGTCGAACACGTTGATGCCGACGGTAGGGGCGATGAGCGTGGCCATCATGGCCGGGTAGATGCCCGCGCAACCGTTCTGGCCGATGGACATGCCGAAGCTTGCCGCAAAGTTGGCCGTCGCCGGATCGACGCCGAGCGCCTTGGACTGCGTCTCGATGTTCATGGGAAGGGCACCGGCGCTGGTGCGCGACACGAACGCGAACGAGAGCACGGGGAAGGCCTTCTTAAGGTACGTCATAGGGTTGACGCGGTTGCCGGCCAGGATGAGCAAGTGCACCAGGAACATGGCGATGATGGCCACGTAGCTGAAGATGATGAACTTGCCCAGGTCGAGGATGGCGGCGTAATCGCTGGTAGCGGCCACATTCGCGATAAGGGCGAGCACGCCGTAGGGGGTAAGGCCCACGACCATCTTCACGATGCACATGACGATGCCGTACAGGCTGTCGATGAGGTTGCTGAAGAACTGCGCCTGCTCGGAATCACGGTCACGCAGCTTCAGGTAGGCCAGGCCCACGATAGCGGAGAAGACGACCACGGCGATGGTGGACGTGGAGCGCGTGCCGGCAAGGTCGGCGAACACGTTGACGGGGATCATGGACAGGATGGTCTGCGGGATGGTGGTATCAGCGACCTTGTCCTGACGCGTCTGCAGGGCGTCCAGCTTGGTTGCGTCGACGCTGCCCTGCGTGAAGTCCGCCCCGGCAAGGCCCGACAGGGCGATGGTCGCCCAGCCGAACAGCGCCGCGATGGCCACCGTGATCAGCAGGACGGCGAGCACCGATCCGCCGATCTTGCCCAGGTTGTCAACGGCCTTCGTGCGCGTGAACGCGCCGACGATAGCCACGAACACCAGCGGCATGACCAGCATGCGCAGCAAATCGATGTAGCCGGTTCCCACCAGCGACATCCAGTCGAGCGCGGTGGTGGCGGCATCGCTGCCGCGGCCCAGCGCCAGCTGGATGCCCGCGCCCAGCACGATGCCCATACCCAAGGCCGTGAACACGCGGAACGTGAAGCTTTTATCCTTCGCCTTCAGATAGCGCAGCACCGCGATGAGCGCCGCGAAGATGACCAGCACGGCGAGCACCGGCCCCAGTACGTCGAACGACATATCTCTCGTCTCCCTTTTTCGTTTCGAAGCGATACGACGGGCGGGCGAGCCACCGGGAAACGCACCCGGGAGCACTCGCCCGCCCGTCGCAGCTCCTGCTTACAGCGTGTCGCTTATTATGCGCCTACTTTACCTAGTAGTGCAATGGGCTTACTACGCTATTTTCAGGCAGCCGGCTATCGGGCAAACCGCATGCGGAGCGATCCGCCCAATGAAAGGCGGCGGATTCGCCGGCTCGCCAATGAATAGTAACCGGCCGCGACGGGCATATATGCCCGAAAAATGGGAGCGGCCCCAAAACAGGGGCCGTTCCCGCGGGAAAAGGGAAAAGGAAAGGAAAGGAAAGGAAAAGGGGCTTTCGGCCCCATGCGAAGCGTGCGGGTCGCGCGCCTCGCATGGGGCCGCTCGGCGTTTGCTCGAGCGGCCCGCGAAGATCCGGAAGCGAGGCCGATGCTAGGCCGCGTCGTTCTTGCTTGAGGACCCGCTGTTGTTCAGCAGGCGATTGAGCATCTCGCTGGAGCTGCTGCCGGAGTTTTGCTGCGTGGCTGCGGATTGGGACGATTCGTCGGAACCCAGCGTGACCTCGACCTGCTTCGTGTCGCCGTTTCGGTTGACCTCCAGCGTGACCTTGTCGCCAGGGTTCTTCGAGCGCACATCGAGCATCAGGTCGCTTGCGGAGCTGACGGAGTTGCCATCGAACTTCGTGACGATGTCGCCTTCCTCAAGACCGGCCTCGGCAGCCCCGGAGCCGCTGTTGACGGCAGAGATGTAGGCGCCGCTATCGACCTTCAGGCCATAGCGCTTCGCGTTCTGCGAGTTAACCGTGGAAAGGGACACGCCCAGCTGCGCGTGCGTGGGGGTTTTGCCCTCGATGATCTGCTGCGCGATATTGACCGCGTAGTTCACCGGGATGGCGAAGCCGACGCCCGAGTAGTTGCCGGAATACGAGGTGATCAGCGTGTTGATGCCGATGAGCTTGCCATTGGAATCCACCAGGGCGCCGCCGGAGTTGCCCGGGTTGATGGCCGCGTCGGTCTGGATCATGTTCGGGTAAATGGTGTAGCCGCCGGACTGGGACGACGACCCGCCGTAGCCGTACCCATAGCCGTCGCTGCCGCTGCTTTCGGAGTTGCTCATGATCTGCGAACGGCTGGTGGCCGACACGATGCCGGTTGCCACGGACTGCTCGAGGCCGAACGGGCTGCCGATGGACATGACCCATTCGCCGATGGTCAGGTTGTCGGAATCGCCGATCTCGACGGGGGTCAGGCCGCTGGCATTGCGCAGCTTGATGACGGCGATGTCGCTGGACTCGTCGGTGCCCACCACGTCGGCGTCATACTCCTCGCCGCCCACGGTGACCTTCAAGGCGTCGGCACCCGCGACCACATGGTTGTTCGTGACGATGTAGCCATCCTCGGAGAGCACCACGCCGCTGCCTAGAGAGCTTTCGGTGAGCGCTCCGGAGCTTGACGTGCTGCGACCGAACATGTCGGTGGAGGATTGCGCCGTGTACACATCGATGGCAGCCACGGAGGGCAGGCACTTCTGCGCCACGGCCTCGGGCAGCGTATCATCAGTTGACTGGGCCTGGATCTCGGTGTTCGTGGACGCGCCCAGCGTGACGCTGCTGCCGGAAGGGGCCCCCGTCACATTCTGATACACAGTGAAGCCGCCGAACGCGATGACGCAGGCAAGCGCCGCACCCGCGAAGGCCGTGCCGAACGTGCGGCCGGAGGAGGTTTTGCGAGGGTTTGGGGCATCGACCACCGGCTGCGTATAAGAATGCTGATAGCCGGGCTGCTGGTAACCCTGCGCAGGCGGAATCGGCTGCCCAGGCTGGCCGTAGCCGTTTTGGTTGTTGAACTGATCGGTCATGGCGTGCTCCTTGCTATCGGAGGCGCAGGGCCCTTATCGCCCTGCGTTTTGTTTGACAGGGCAACCTTACCACGCCGCGGCCCTCCTCGGCGGCGCTCGCACCGTTTCGTCACCCGCACGTCACTGAATTACATCCCCTGGTGTACGGTTTGCGGATCGCAAAACACCGAAGCGCCGACGCGCGCACGCGGCATTCCGAACCTTGCGCTATCCTATCCAGCGTGAATCGATGCGCCCAAACGGCGAACGCCGCCAGCGGCCCGCCCGGCAAGACGGCGAAGCGAAGAAGGAGACGCGAACCCCGTGATGCAATTGGTAAAGGATATGGCCTTTTTGGTGAATCACCTGATGGACGAGCGGGGCGCGGGGAGCAAGCACGTTGAGCCGCAAGAGGACCCGCGCTGGTTCATGGAGCAGTGGGAGCAGTTCCGCGCGCTGGTGAACACGCGCGAGCCGAAGCCCGCTTCGCCGGAGTTTCTGAAGGTGCAGGACCGCGTTCTCCAGCTCATGGTTGCCGAACCGGGCATCACCGAAACCGACGAGCTTGGGCGCACCGCCTCCGACCCGCGCCTGAGCATCTGGCGCGGGGACATCACGGCCCTGCGCTGCGACGCCATCGTCAACGCCGCGAACAGCGCGCTTCTGGGCTGCTGGATTCCCGGGCACCTCTGCATCGACAACGCCATCCACACCTTCGCCGGCGTGCAGCTGCGCCTGAAGTGCGCGCAGATCATGCGAGAGCAAGGCTACGAGGAACCGGTCGGCCGCGCGAAGGTCACGCCCGCCTATAACCTTCCCTCTCGGAACATCATCCACACGGTGGGCCCCATGACGAAGGGGAAACCGACGCTTGAACAGCGCAAACAGCTGACGCAGTGCTACATCAGCTGCCTGGATGCGGCATGCGAGGCGAAGGCGAAGTCGGTGGCGTTCTGCTGCATCTCCACCGGCGCGTTCGGGTTCCCGCAGCAGGAAGGCGCGCAGATCGCCGTGCAAGCGGTGAAGACATGGCTGGACTCCCGCGCCGCCGGCGAGCCCGGCGCCGACATGCACGTCATCTTCGATGTGTACACCGAGCAGGACGAGAACTTCTACCGCGCGATCCTCGGCGAAGACGAGAAGCCCGCAAGCAGCGCCGCCGAATAGCACCCCGCTCCGCCGTCTTGCCGCAATGATCCTGGGAAGGTTTTGGGGCGATCATGCCCCAAATCGGCTGTTTTCCGAAAGTAAGGCCCCGGGAACAACCCCAAGGCCTTCGTTCGCTACATATATTGTTGCGTTCGGTACATTTCCCGGCTTCATAGAGCGACTATTTCGACAGAAGACTCTTCTCAAATTCGGAAAACTCGCGATCTCGGACACGATATGCCGAAATCGTTCCCACGCCCCGCGAGTCGAGGCTATAGCAGCACGCTCAACGCGACGGCGGCCGCCGCGATCGCAACCGCCACGGCAAGCGCTGCAAAGTCGATGCCTGCGAACGGGTACTCCTTGAAGCCGCTTTCCCGGGTCCGCAAATCGAAGCCTCGCACCTCGGCGGCGATGGCGGCGCTATTGGTCTTGCGCGCCGACGACACCAGCAGCGGAACGCACAGCGGCATCATCAGGCGAACCTTCTTCAAGACGCCGCCGTCGAATTCCACGCCGCGCGCGGTCTGCGCCTCCATGATGCCCGCCATATCGTTCATGAACACGGGGATGAAATGCACAGTGGACATGAACGTGAACGCATACTTATACGGCACGCGCAGCACCTTGACCAGCGCATTCGCCATGTCGGTGAGCTTGGTCACGTAGAACACCAGAAACAGCGGCACCGCGCACGCGACCAGCCGCACCACGATGAGCACGGCCGCGGCAACGCTTCCCGTGCCGATGTAGCCCCACGGCAGCTGCGCCATCACATCGCCTTGCGGCGTGAACAGCAGCGCGATCAACGCCAAAACCAGCGAGAACAACGCCACAGCCTTCGCCAGGCCCAACGTTTGCGGAACCATCTTGCAGTGCACGGCGAGCACCGCGTCAAGCACGACCACCAACGCCAGCAACGCAAGGTTGTTGGTAGCGAAACAGGCGATCACCAGCAGAAATGCCGCCGCCAGTTTCGCTAGCGGGTTCATGCGGTGCGGCAAGCTGTCGCCCGGCACGTATTCCAGGAAGCCCCTCATCGCGTACCCGTCCTTTCGCAAGCGCCCGCCGCAGCGGCAAGCGCATCGGTCATCTCATCAAGCGTATCCGCCAGCGCCGCCGGCGATGCCGCCGCCACGACGCCGTCCTCGACCAAGCGCAGCGACACGTTCACCATCTGCGGCGGCAGCAGATGCGTGCGCGCCAGCACGTCGCGGTCGCGCAGCACGGCGAACGTTTCACCATCGGCAACCACCTGACCTGCGGTCATGGCGATCACCCGCTTTGCGTAGTCGGCCACCACCTCCATGTCGTGGCACACCATGATCACCGTGGTGCCGCAAGCGTTCAGTTCGGCGATGACGTTCATCACCTTGGCGCACTCGCGGAAATCAAGGCCGGTGGTCGGCTCGTCAAGCACCACCACGGGCGGCTCCATCACGATGATCGATGCCAGCGCCAGCAACTGGCGGGTGCCGCGATTGAGCAAGAACGGCTCGGCGTCGCCATCGAAGCCGAATCGCTCGATCATCGCATCCACCTTCGCCTCGGCCTCGGCGTCGGCGCGCCCTTGCGCGCGGAAACCGAACAGCAGCTCCTCGCGCACAGTGGAGCAGCAGATCTGGCGATCGGGGTTTTGGAACAGGAAGCCCACCTTCGCGGCAAGTTGGCTGGTGCGCAGCTGCGTGGTGGGCACGCCATCGATGAGGACCTGGCCCGAAGACGGCTTCAACAGACCGTTTACCAGGCGCATCGTGGTTGATTTGCCCGCACCGTTCGTGCCCACGAACGCGACGAAATCGCCGTCGGGGATGCGGAAGCCCACATCGCGCAAGATGGGCAGCTCGCCATCGTACGATGCGCTCACGTTCTCGAATTCGATCATACCGAAGCCCCTTCCCCGCTTAAAACCCGCTTGCACACCCTGACCGCCTCGTCGACGTTGCGTGCCGCCGGCGCATCCACCAGGCCCCGTGCACGCAACCGATTCACCAAGCTGGTGGAGCGCGGGCAATTCACGCCGATCTCCAACAGCTCGTCGGAATGCTCGAGCACCTCGGCGGGCGTTCCCTGGAAGCGGATCTTGCCGCCATCCACGATAAGCAGCATGTCGGCGAAATCGGACAGCAGCGCGATTTTCTGCTCCACCACGATGACCGTGGTGCCGTTTTCCCGGGCGTATCGCGCCAGCAGCTCGAACACCGCCAGCGACGATGCCGGGTCCAGCTCGGCCGTCGGCTCGTCGAGCACCAGCACGCGCGGCTTCAGCGCGATGACAGACGCCACCGCCACCTTCTGCTTCTGGCCGCCGGAAAGCTCGGCGATACCGCGATGGCGCAGATCGGAGATGCCCATTGCCTCCAACGCCTCGGCGATACGGCCTTCCACCTGGTCTTTCGGCACGCCGAAGTTCTCAAGGCCGTATAGCACCTCGTCCTCGACCACCGACGACACCATCTGTGAGTCGATGTCCTGGCACACACTGCCGACCAGGCGGCTGATGTCGGTCAACGACGCTTCGCACGTGTCCAACCCGTCGATGGTCACGCTGCCGTAGAAATCACCGGGATAGCAGTGCGGGATGATGCCGTTGAACGCATACGTGAGCGTGGACTTTCCGCTGCCCGCGGCGCCGGTGATTCCCACGAACGAGCCGTCAGGGATGGCAAGGTCGATGCCGTACAGGATGGGCTCGGCCCCTTCTCGATAACGAAACGACAATTGCGAGATTTCGATCATGGGATGCTCCTTCTTGAAGATGGGCTCTCAGGCGATAATCAGGCAGCTAGCGCTTCAGGACGGCGCGCAGAACCGGGGTCAGGATGGCCGCCAGCACGGCGTTCATGGTTGCCGTGCCGAGCACCATGACGGCATATACGCCGAACACGGCCAATGGCTCAAGATGCGCAACGGCAACGCCCACGATCATGGCGAACGTGTAACCGGAGACGATGGTGGATAGGAACGTGATGATCACGGGAGCAACGACGTCCTGGAAGCCCCTGTTGTCGGCGGCCACCTTCGCAAGCGCGGTAACCAGCAGGCCGCACGCCAAAGCTCCCAGCATCTCGGAGGCGATGTTCACCAACGGCGTGGCGTTCAGCATGGGCAGCTGGCTGACCAGGCCCACCAACAGGCCGATCACCGCGGATTGATACACCTTCGGACGCGTGAGGATGATTGCCAGGCAGTACATGGCGATCATGAAATTGGGCTTCATGCCCGCAAAGCTGAGGAAGCTGGAAACGGTCAGCTTAAGAACGGCGCCGGCTGCGATGAGCACGGCCACCAGGATAAGATCTTGTACGGACAGGCCCTCCTTCATCGCGGAGGTTGCCACCGTACGCTTCTGGGCTGCAACGTTTTGAGCCATGATCCTCATTCCTTTCTTGGCGGGGTTTCCGCCGGTCATTGCCCGTCCCCGGGCTTTCAGTCTGCCGGCAACGAACGCGAATGAGGAATCATCGGCTTGCAGGTTTCAAGCAAAGGTCGGTTTGCAGCTATGGCGACTCGCCGCGCCCCCGTGGCCTGAATAACCCGCAAAATAAAAAACGTCTGTCCTTTGAGATAAAGGACAGACGTAACATCTGCGGTGCCACCTTTACTTGACCCCCGAAGGAGCCCTCTCACGAACATGCCAACACATGTTCTGCCCTTAACGCAGGCTCACGGTCCAGATACTCAGCTGCCGACCGCCACGTGGTAACGCAGCAACCGTCAACCTTTCCCCTTTCCCTCGGCGAACCATTTACCACCCAGCATTTCTGCGGGACTCCCAGCAACACCCGCTCTCTGTGAGCGCTTATGATGGCTTGACTTTCGCCTCAACGGTTTCAAGGTATTAAGTTGTGGCACGAATTTTAGGGGATGCCGCCGAAGGACGCAACCCCCTTTTTCCGCGAATTAACAGTCGCGAAATATTGCCGACAAACGGTCGGCGAAATGCCGCCGGCATTTGTGGGCAAGATTTGACACGTGCGCAAGGATTGTGTGGTCTGCCGCCTGTAACGCACGCCGCGCGAGCTTGCGCGCGTTACGATTATCGATAACACAACGGCGTCATCCGCGACGTCCCCGTTGCGCCCTCGCGCCTCGGGGACGTTGTTTTCGTCTGACGCTTTCTCTATCCGAATCCGACAACGCAGCGCGTTAAGCGAGCCCGAAAGCCGCCTTAGCCCCGTGCGCTCGTCGGCAGACCCGCGCGCCCTTACGGGAACAGGACGCACGCGGAAAGGAGCCGCTATGGCTAACTGGGGTCTTACCCGCAAACAAGTCATCATGCTGATCGTGCTGGTGTTCGGCACCTTCGTCACCGTGCTGAACCAGACGGTCGTGGCGCCGGCGCTACCGTCGATCATGAGCGAGATGAGCGTCGATGCCGCCGTCGCACAGTGGTTGACCACTGGATTTACGCTGGTCAACGCCATCATGGTGCCCATCACCGCGTTTCTGACCGACCGCTTCACCACGCGCCGGCTGTTCCTTGCGTCCATGGTCCTGTTCACCGCCGGCACGGCGCTGGCGGCCTGGGGCCCGAACTTCCCCGTGTTGCTTGCCGGCCGTTTGGTTCAAGCCGCCGGAGCCGGCATCCTCATGCCGCTCGTGATGACGGTGCTCATGTGGACGTTCCCCGTCGACCGTCGCGGCACCGCCATGGGCGTGTTCGGCATCGTCATCGCGTTCGCCCCCGCCGCCGGCCCCACCGTCGCCGGCATCATCATCGACCAGGCGAACTGGCACGTCATGTTCTGGATCATCGCCGTGCTGTGCGCAGCCGTCATCATGTTCGCCGCCGTAGCGCTTGAGCGCGGCGGCAAAACGAACAAGGACGTAAAGCTCGATGTTGCTTCCGTCGCCCTCTCCACACTCGGGTTCGGCGGCCTGCTGTACGGCCTGTCCGCCATCGGCAGCTACGGCGTGACGGCCGATTCGGCGGGCGGCGTGGTTATCGGCGCGATTGCGCTCGCGTTCTTCTTCCGCCGCCAGCTGCGCATGGAGCAGCCCATGCTGCAGGTGCGCGTGCTAACGAACCGCAAGTTCCTCATCTCCACCATCATCGTGATGCTCGTGCAAGGCGCGCTGCTTGCCGGCGGCATCCTCATCCCCATCTTGCTGCAGTCCTATATGGGATTCTCCGCCACCACATCGGGCCTTGTGCTGCTACCCGGCGCCATCGTCATGGGAGCCATGGGACCGGTCGCCGGCCGCCTGTTCGACAAGCACGGCACCGGCGTGCTGGCGCTGACCACCGCCACGTTCATGTTCATGGGACCGGGTATGGGGCTTATCACGCTCACGGTCATCTACACGGTGCGCCTGTTCAGCCTGTCGCTCGTGAACATGCCCATCTCCACCTGGGGCATGAACGCGCTGCCCGATAAGCTGATGAACCACGGAACCTCCGTGCAGAACACGTTTCGCCAGGTGGCAGGCTCGCTGGGTACCGCCGTCATCGTGTCCGCGTCCACCGTGGCCACCAACATGGTTTCCGGTTCGACCGATGCCGTGACCGCCGGCGTGTTCGGCATCCATGCGGCGTTCGCCGTGGCCACGGCCCTGTGCGTGCTGGGCTTTGCGCTGACCGTAGCGCTCGTGCGCAATAAGCCCGGCGATGAGGCGGCCGCCGACGAAGATAACGCGCACCGTTCCCTCATCGAGCAGATCATGAAGCGCGACGTGTACACGCTGCCCGAGAACGCAACTGTGCTCGAAGCCATGCAGCTGCTAGTGAACAACCATATCAGCGCCGCGCCGCTGGTCGATGCCGCCGGCAAACCGACCGGCTTCATCTCCGACGGCGACATCATGCGCTACCTGTCCAAGCGCAGCCAGATGATCATGGACCCCGTGGTGATGATCGTGCAAACCGTGGATGCGTACTCCGACCACAAGGACTACGCCCACAAGCTGGAGCACCTTATGGGCATGAAGGCCTCCGATATCGGCGCGAAGGGGATCATCGGCGTCAGCGTGCACGCCGACCTGCCCGAGGTCTGCCGCGTGCTCGGCGAGAACCACTTGAAGAAGGTGCCCGTGCTCGAAGACGGCGTGATCGTGGGCGTCATCAACCGCAGCGACATCACGCACTTCAGCATGGAGAAATACCTGGAGGAGCGCGGAGCGTAAGGACGCCGCGGCTTAGAGGCATGAAACAGGGGGCCAACGCGAGCGCCCCCTGAACGCAAAAAACTCCCGCAACCGCGCCATTTGCGGTTGCGGGAGTTTTTTTGCAGCCTGGGCCTATACGATCTATACGGCAAGGCCGACCGTCAAGTGCATCATATAGAACGCGAAACGCATGACGAAGATGCCGGCGAACACCAGCAGGCACGCGACAAGCAGGCGAACAAGCACGCGCTTGGAGAACGCGAGCTCACCCCCGCCGTGCGCCACCGTTTCCCTCGACACGGCATGCATCGTGAGGGCGGCAAGCACGCAGCCGGCGAAGCACATCAACGCGAACGCCAGCAGCATCGTGCGGTAATGCGGCACAAGGTCGGCTGCCGCGACCACCGAATTCGCGACACCGTTCAATAGCCGGCCCTGGACGATATACGCGACCATATTAGCCGCAAGCGCAATGAAGGGCACCGTCATCAGCAGCAGACCGAAACGCCCCGCAAGCGCACGCCATTGGGCGGCATATAACGTGATCGCCGCCAGCAAAGGCCCTCCCACCAGGGCATTCAGCCACAACGAGATTGGAACCATAGGCAAGCTCCAAGTGACGATGGTGTCGACGGAATATGCAAGGGACACCATCGCCACGAACACGATGCCCGTTGCCGCGATCATCGCCAGCAGCAGCCGTTGCAGCCATGCAAAAGGCTTGACCGAAAACGAGTACAGCCAATACAGGCCGCTGCACGCCAACAACCCCACCGCACTGACGACTTCGTTCGAGAGAGGGCTGGAGCCGAAATGCAAAAACACGTACAGCGCATTGGCCGGGTTTCCAAGATGTGTGGCCGACGCGACAAGCCCCACCATGGTTACCACAAGGGGGATGCACATGAACGTGCTGATGCGCGCCCGCATCGTCGATTCGAGCTTCGAAAACAACAACACCGCCGCAACCAGAACAAGGGCGATGGCGCCCGAAGGGGCGAGCGTGGTGAACAGCACCAACGTCACCTCGCCTAACGCAGTATCGAACCCGGAAATCATCAGCTCCCCCCTCTTTGCAGCACTGCTCGATGCGAAACGCGCACAACACCCGCATGGTCCGACGCGTCAGCTTGCAGCAACGCGCCGGACCAAACGATTCCCTGGTATTTTAGCGATAGAAGCGAGGCACTACGACCTCCAACTCCAACGTCTTCTGAACGCCGTCCAAGCTTGCGCGCGTTAAGCGAGCCAGCCCTTCATAGAAAGGATGCTCGGCAGCGTCGGCAAGCTCATCAAGGAAATGCCCCGCCCATGTCAGGAAGTGAAGGCCCAGAAACTCGTTCAGGTCAGCGGGCTGGTTTTGAGCAAGCCACGCCATAAGAGCAAGCATGAGCCCGATATGATCCTCCGGCGTTTTCTCGTCAGCGGTTCGCGCAACGCCGTGTTCACGCATCCATGCGCGCAGCTCAAGGGTGGTCGCACCGAACACCACGCACTCGCGATCGGTGTATACCGAGCCCCACGGCGGCGCCGGCTTTGCGCCCGGGCCGATGAACAAGCGGCGATATTCCCACGTCAGATCATCGTCCGCGGCAAAGGCGCCGTTCTCTCCGGCATCGCAGCTCGGCGCCAGGCCCCCGACCATCATGGCCAAACAGCGAGCAGCCTCCTCTTCGCCGACGAAGGGCCATTCCGCGCCGGCAGCCTGCGCATCTAGCGCAGCGACCGCCGCAAACTCGGCCTCCGCAGAGCCCGTACGCGGGTCCTGCAGGAAAAACGGCGCCAGGGTGTTCCCCAAAAACGCAACGCCCTCAAACGTTGCAGCATCAAGATCCGTCATGCGATCCTCTCCTTATCGCTTAAGGCATCCATCATAAGGCAAAGGGCGCGCCCGTAAACCGGACGCGCCCCGAAAAAGCATCGACCCTCAGCGGTTAGCCGATGTACAAGCCGACGCTCAGCTGCACCGCATAGAACGCCAGACGTGCAGCGAACACGCCCACGATGGCCAGCACCGGAGCCGCAGCGGCAAGCGCCGTGGACTTCGAGTTACGCAGAGCCATGAAGGCGGCGGCTGCGGCAACGACCATGCACACCACGCCGATCCACATGGGAGCGGAGGCGGCGGCGACCAGGTCCGCACCGTCGACCAACGCGTTGCCCATACCGGACACGCTCATGACCTGCACCATCAAGCCGGCGATGCCAAGGACCAAGCCGACGACCAGCACCGCCAGCGCAGCCATCTTGAAGCCGCCATTCGCAGCGTCGGCAAGCGCACCGGACAGCGCCAGCACGAGCACGCCCAGGGAAACGCCGCCCAGCAGGCTGAAGCCCAGCACGGCAACGGGGACCATCGGGGTGTTCCAGGAAGCGATGGTCTCCATCATGTAGGCAGCGCCCGTGAAGCACGCGAACACGACAGCCATCACGGCCACCACGGCGGCAAAGCCCTTGCGAGCACCCTCGCCAAGCTTGCCGGCGAGCGCCACGATCCAGTACACGATAGCCAGCACGGCGAACACGACGCCGGCGAGCAGCTCGTTGGACAGCGGGCTTGCACCCAGGCCGGCGAACACGCCGAACGCATGCATGGGGCTAGCCAGGTGGAAGAACGCGCAGATGAAGCCTGCCACCAACACGACGACCGGGATGGTGGTCATGCGGTCGATCTTCTTCAGCTGCTCATCGGAGAACTTCGTGGTGAAGAAAGCCACAGCCAGCGCGATGAACGCGCCAGCGCCGATAGGCGCCAGCGTGGTGAACAGAGCCAAAGGCAGCTCGGCCATCATGCTACATCACCTCCAGGGGATTGACGACCTTGCCGTTCTCGTCACCAGCGGGCAACGCATCGGCAGAAGCCTTGATGTACAGGTTCGGTTTCGTGTAGGTGGGCTCGGGCAGGGGCGCGATGTTCCCGCGCTCACCCAGCTTGGCCATTTCCTCGATCGTGCCGAAATCAAGCGCACGAGCCGGGCATGCCTCCACGCACACCGGCTTCTCACCAGCGGCAACACGCTCGGCGCAGCCGTCGCACTTCACGCTGTGGCCCTTTTCGCGATCGACCTTCGGAGCGTTGTATGGGCACGCCATATGGCAGTAGCCGCAGCCGATGCACTTGTCGACGTCCACGGACACCAGGCCGGTTTCGGGGTCTTTGTGCATTGCGGTGGTCGGGCACACCTTGGTGCACGCCGGGTCATCGCAGTGATTGCACGACATGGACAGCGGATAGCTCACGCAGCTGCTGGTGATGCAGCCGTTCGCATCGCGCTCGGTCGTGCCCAGCGTCACCTCGTACACCTTGCGGAACGCGGTGCCGACGCTCAGGTCCTTGAAATCCTTGCAGGCCATCTCGCAGGTTTTGCAACCCGTGCAGCGAGTGCCGTCGAAATGAAATGCGTATCGAGTCATCTCTTACTCCTCTCGTACCCGCTGCCTTTAAGCCTTTACGACTTCGCAGATGTTGGTATGCTGCGGATTGCCCTTTGAAAGCGGGCTGGGGCGATGCGTAGTCAGCGTGTTGATGCTGCCGCCCTTATCCAGGCGAGCCTTGTGGTCGGAAGAGGACATATCCGCATCGTGCCATGCACCCTGGGAAATGGCGACCATGCCCGGGATAACGCGCGGCGTGACCTTCGCCAGCAGCTCGATGGTGCCGAACTCGTTCTTCACATGGATGGTGTCGCCCTGCTTGATGCCGCGAGGCTCCGCATCTGCCGGGTTGATCCATGCCTCCTGCGGGTTGACCTCCTTCAGCTCCTCGATGCCGCCCCAGGAAGAATGCAGGCGACCGCGATAGTGGAAGCCGCCCAACGCCAGCGGATACTCGTCGGTAGTGCTCTCGACGCCATACCATTCAGGAATATATGCAGGAACAGGAGCCATGGTATCCAGGCCGGAAACGGTATCGTCCTTCGCAACTTCCCAACCAACGGTGTCTTTCAGCAGCTTTTCGGAGAAGATCTCAATCTTGCCGGAAGGCGTATCAAGCGCACTTGCCACAGGGTCGGCGATGAATTTCTCCATGGAGATCTTCTTCTTGCCCTTGGTCACCACAACGCCCTTTTCCTGGGCTTCCTCGAAGGTGGGCAGCGCTGCATTCTTCGCACGCGCCTGCTCATACAGATCGCGAATCCACTGTTCCTCGGTCTTGCCCTCGTCGAACTTATCCTTCGTGCCCATCTTGTCCGCGATCAGCTGCGCCATCTCGAACGCCGTCTTGCGCTCGAACTTCGGCGTAGTGCACGGAGTGCCCGTGATCATATAGGCATTGTCGCCACCCGTTCCAATCTGGGTGTTCTGCTCAAAACGGAACATGTCGGGCAAAATGACGTCAGCATACTTCATGGAGTCGCACAGCACCGTATCGATGCCCAAGATGAATTCGCACTTGCTCTCATCCGACAGGATATCGTGTACATAATTGATATCGCCGTTTTGGTTCGTCAAGCAGTTGCCGGCATAGTTGATCATGTACTTGATGTTCACCGACAGCCTATCAACTCCCTTGACGCCGGCGTTCTTCGAAGTCATCTCCGTTCCATGGTCAATGGCATCGGCAAACAGGAAGCAGGGAATGGATGCCTTGACGGGATTGGTGCCCTGAGGCATGCTCGTGAGCGATACGGAGTTCGAGCCTTCACGAGTACCGTTGTTCGTACCGGCAATGCCAATCTGGCCGACCAAGCACGGCAGCGCCATGATCGCCCATGCCGTCCACTCTCCATTGCTGCGACGCTGCGGACCCCAACCTTGCACTACGTACAGAGGCTTCGTTTCGGCAATCTCGCGCGCCAGCTCCTCGATCTTCTTCTCGGGAATACCGGTGATCTTCGCCGCCCATGCCGGGGTCTTCTCAACCTTGTCGTAGCCGCTTCCCAGCACGTAAGCGCTATAGGACATGTTCTTACCCTGGTATGCCTCGGGCATAGTCTCTTCATCGAAGCCCACGCAGTACTTATGCAGGAACTCGGTATCGACCTTATCGTTCTTGATCAGCCAATGGGCGATACCGGCAACCAATGCGGCATCAGTGCCAGGGTTGATGGGCAGCCATTGATCGGAATGGCCCATAACGGAATCGTTCATACGAGGGTCGATGACGTAAATCTTGCCCTTGGTCTTCTCGCGCATATGCGCATAGTCGTAATGGGAAACGGCACCACCCTGACGCGTCTCTGCAGGGCTCGAGCCGAACACCAAGATCAGCTCAGCATCCTCTGCCGCGGAAAGCGTCGAACCGCCAGACTGCTTAGAGCCGTACATGTACGGGGTTATGCAGGAGATCTGCGCCGTAGAGTAGCTGTTGTAGAACTTCAGGAAGCCACCCACGGTGTTCATCATGCGCTGGAACGGACGAGCGGTGGTAGCGGAAACACCGGTCGCATACGGCAGGTACACGGCCTCGTTGCCGTACTTCTCGATGACTTCCTTGAGCTTCGTGGCCGCCAGATCGATAGCCTCGTCCCAGGAAATGCGCTCGAACTTGCCCTCGCCGCGCTTGCCGACGCGCTTCATAGGGTAGTTGATGCGATCGGGATGGTTCATCCAACGACGATACGTACGACCGCGCAGGCACGCACGGGGCTGCGGGTCATCGAACCCGGCGTCCTTGCTCGTGCAGGTGTCCACCCACACAACCTCATCGTCCTTCACATGGAACTTCAGGCTGCAGCGGCCCGGGCAGTTGATGGCGCAATGGCCCCACGTGATCTTCTCCTCGGACTCCGCGAGCGCCGGCTCGGTTGCGCCGAACAGGTTCGCACCCGTTGCAGCGGCGCCGCCGACGGCAGCCAGGGCACCCAGCGCACCCGTCGACTTGACGAACGTGCGGCGGTTCATGCTTGGCATGTCTTGCATTGCCTCCCCCTTCATTCTTTCCTACTTCGCCCCACCGAAACGACCGCGCTGACGCGCGCCGCGGCGTGGCATACTCCTTGCACGGCCCTTACGCCGCGTACCACCCCCGCTTCCTTGGGTCGGGCTCGTCTACCCTCCAAGTGCGGATTTGGTGATGAAACCATATCGCCTTGCTTGGCCCACCGTGTCACATAAAACGTGCGAATTTCGCGTTTAACCAGGTCACAGGCTATCACCCATTGCAGTATGTGACAGCCTGCACGCTATTGCGCGCTATACTGTTTATAGGAGCCGATTTCGCAGCGGCATCCGCGAAATCGCGCAAGGGAAGAGCGCTTTGACCGCCCGTCGTCCGCCTCTGCGGACGAGTAAACGGCAGCGCCCGACGACGAGGACTTCCGTGGCACGTACATCCTTCTCCAACATAGCCCGCACATTCAAACCGAACACGGCATCGCTTGGATACGCATTGTTCCTTGCCATCAACGCAGCCGGCGTATGGGGCGGAGTGTTCCCGTTTTTACCCATGAACTTCCAAACCCCGGAGGTCATGTTCTGGTTCTTCTTGATGCAATCGCTCGTGTTCTCGCTGTGCTACCTTGCCAGCGCCGTCGGAGTGTACTACTTCCCCGGACCTACGCGCCGCTTCATGGTGATGCTCGCAAGCGCGCCATACCTGCTTGGCTGGTGCTGCCTTATCGGAGCCATATACTTGCACGGCGTCGCTCAAGCACTGGTGATCGCCGGCGGCTCGCTTCTAGGCTTGGGGTCGGCCGGCTTCTACATGCTGTGGCAGCGCCTGTTCGCCAGCTTCGACGCGGACCACGGCAACCATGATCTGATCCTTGGCACCGCCTATGGCGCCCTTCTGTATTTCGCGCTGTACACCATCCCGCAAGCCGTGACCGCATTCCTCATCCCGCTGGTGTTCATGCCGCTGTTCGCGCTCGCCATCGTGCTGAAAAGCCGCCAAATCGACTTGCGGCAACCCATGTTCGAGGACGTTCCGCGCGAGCACCCGCAGGTGTATCGCCGCGTGCTGCGTGATTACTGGCGCAGCGCCTTGTGCGTCGGCGCCATCGCATTCTGCACCGGCGTCATGCGCTCGCTTGCCATTGGCGATCCGCGGGTCGGCAGCCTTGTGAATCTGCTGTCCATGACAGGATGCCTGGCTGCAGGCGTCGGCGTTTTGGTGCTCTGGCAGTTCAAGAATGTCCGCATGAACGTGACCAACGCCTACCGCATCGCCTTCCCGTTGCTCATCACCTCGTTTCTGGTGCTTCCGTTTTGCAGCGGAGGCTACGCTCGATGGCAGGCCGCCATCCTGTATGCGGTGTACAGCGTGGCAATCGCTCTCATGATGATCCAGTGCGCGCAAGCATCGCGCGATCGCGGCATCAACCCCGTCTTCATCTACGGCTTCTTCGCTGGCATCGTATATGCGCTGCATGATGTCGGATTCCTTGCCGGCACGTTCGCCGAACAGATACGCGTCATCGGCATGCAGCCCGATGCCGTGGTCGCGCTTGTGGCGGTTTATTTGCTCGGTCTCATGTTCTTCATCGGGCAAGGCGGCTTCAAGCGAGCATTGGCCGCGAGCCAGGCGGAGGATATCGAACTCGTCGCTGGTGCGCCTTTGCAAATCGGCAATATCAGCGAACGACAAACCGACCTCGATGAGGCCGAACCGGAAAGCGAGGCGCTCTCCGCAGCAAACGCTGGATGCGCCAGTACCGGCGTTTGCCCCTTCGGCGCACAGGGTCCTTCCCTGTTCGAAACGAAGCCCATCGTCATCGCGCGTACGGAAGACGAAGATCGCACGGCAACCGGCGAATCCGCAAGCCCCCTTAGCAACGGGACCTCTCCCGCCGACACCGCAAAACGAAACCAAGCGCACGACGCCGATGCACCCAACTATCAGGACCGCCTATCGAAGCAGGCGGCGCTGGTTCGGCAGCATTACCGCCTATCCGCACGCGAGACCGAGGTCATGGAGCTTATCGCCCGAGGCAACACCGTGGCGCGCATCGCCGAACAGCTGGTGGTTTCGGAAAACACCATCCGAACCCACAGCAAGCGCATCTACGCCAAGCTGGATATCCATAAGAAGCAAGAACTGGTCGACTTGCTGGAAACGTTCAATCCGAAAGACCTGGAAGATTAACCCCCGAACAAACTACGGCCGCGCACTATGCGCGGCCGCCTTGCTTTAGTTCGTCACATCCCCGCTTTGGTCAAGGCTGATCGCTTCGCCGACATACGTTGACGGCACGCGGAAGAGCGCCTTGAAGAAGTCCTTGGTGCGCGCGGGAATCTCGCGGATATCGTACTGCAGCTGCTTTTGGTACTCGTGATAGTCGCTGGGAACGCCCTCAGCTTGCATCCCCAGGCTTTTCGCGGACCACAGCGCGCGATACAGGTGATACGTCTGCGTGGCCACCACGATGCGCTCGCATCCGAACACGTATTTCGCCCGATACATGCTCTCGTACGTGGAGAAACCCGCGTGATCGCAGAAGATGTCCCGGCTGGGCACGCCTTGCGCGATGGCGTATTGCTTCATCGCCTTCACCTCGTTGTACGAGGCGGTGCCGTTATCGCCGCTCATGATGATCTTCGGCGCCACGCCGGCGAAATACAGCGCGATGCCATCGTCTAGGCGATCGGCCAGAATGCCGGAGGGCGTTCCATCGGGCAGCACCGATGCGCCAAGCACCACGATGGCGTCGGCATCGCCGATGCCGGCCTTCTCGGCGGTGACGATAGACCCCTTCGAGCCCACAATGGTAACCACGTTCGTGATGGCAAACACCGCCACCACGGCCACAACCACCGCCAGCACCATATCCAGCACCCGCCTCAGGCATCCCTTATGTTTCTTCGAGCTACTCATAGGAAACAGACAATAGCAAACGCCGAAACCCCACGGCAAGCGTTTCGCCGGAACGGCGCAACAACGCCACCGAAACCCAACCCCGAAAACAAAACGACCCGGAGCATCCTCCGGGTCGTTTCGATTGCGATGTAAGCGTTTTATTTCGCCACGATGTTCACCAGGCGGCCGGGCACCACAACGACCTTCTTCAGGTCCTTGCCTGCCACAGCGTCCTGCACAGCTTCAAGCGCCACTGCCTTCACGGCCTCCTGATCGGCGTCCGCGGCAACCGTGATGCGGGCCTTCACCTTGCCGTTGATCTGCACGGCAAGCTCGACCTCGTCATCCTTGGCCTTCTCGGGGTCGAACTCGGGCCACTCCTGCGTGTGAATGGAACCCTCGCAACCCAACGCATCATGCCACAGCTCGTCGGTCATATGCGGGCAGATGGGGGCCAGCAGCCTAACCAGCACGTTGGCGACCTCGGTCGCAAGCGCCTGCTCGTCGGCGGATGCGGCGCGCTGCTCCGGGCCGACCTTGCGCAGGTAATCGCCGATGGCGTTCACCAGCTCCATGATGGCGGCGATTGCGGTGTTGAAGTTGTTGCGATCGAAATCGTCCACAACCTTGCCCACAACGCGATGACGTTCGCGCAGCAGCACCTTGCGAGCCGCTGCAGCCTCGGCCTCGGACGCTCCCGGCTGATACAGCGTGTCCTCATCTGCCTTGCCCACCAGGTCGTAGACCATACGCCACACGCGGTTGAGGAACTTGTGCATGCCGGCCAGGCCGTCCTCGTTCCACTGCAGCTCCTTATCGGGCGGAGCCATGAACAGGATGTAGGCACGCACGGCGTCGCAGCCGTAGCCCGCGATCATCTCCTCGGGGGAGATAACGTTGCCCTTGGACTTGCTCATGACGTCGCCGTGCTCATCGAGCACCATGCCCTGACACAGCAGGTTCTTGAACGGCTCGTCGAAGTCCAGCATCCCCAAGTCGCGCAGCACCTTCGTGAAGAAGCGGCTGTACAGCAGGTGCAGGATGGCGTGCTCGATGCCGCCGATGTACTGATCGACCGGCATCCAACGGTTGGTTTTCGCGCTGTCGAAAGGCAGCTCGGTGTTGTGCGGATCGGTATAGCGCAGGTAATACCAGCTCGAACACGTGAACGTGTCCATGGTATCGGTCTCGCGACGAGCCTCGCCGCCGCACTTCGGGCACGTGCACTTCGCGAAGCCCTCGTGCGTTGCCAGGGTCTCACCGGCGGAAAGATCGATATCCTCGGGCAGACGCACCGGCAGGTCCTCTTCCGGCACCGGCACCAGGCCGCACTTGTCGCAGTAGATCATCGGGATGGGGTTGCCCCAATAACGCTGGCGGGAGATCAGCCAGTCGCGCAGACGGAACTCCACCTTGCGCTTGCCGCGGCCCATGGCCTCCAGATCGGCGACGATGGCCTCCTCGCCCTCGGAGTGCTTGCCGCCCGTGAGGCCGGTGTACTTGCCGGACTGCACCAGTCGACCCTCGGCCTCCATGGCGCCCTCCCAGTCGACGCTGGTGACCACGCGACCCTGTTCGTCCTTGAGCTGCTCGAACAGCGGGTCGTCGTCGCCCAGGATGATGGGGATGATGGGCAGGTCGTATTTCTTGGCGAACTCGAAGTCGCGCTGATCGCCGCACGGCACTGCCATGACCGCGCCGGTGCCGTAATCGGCCACGATGTAGTCGGCGACCCACACGGGCACCTTCTCGCCGTTGATGGGGTTCACCACATAACGGCCGGTGAACGCGCCGTGCTTCTCCTTGTTGCCCTGCGCACGCTCGACGGCGGTGATCTTCTTAGCGTCCTCGACCACCTGCATGACCGCGGCCTCGTACTCCGTGCCCTCGACCAGACCCTTCAGGATGGGGCTTTCAGGGGCGAGCAGGAAGAAGCTGCAGCCGAACAGGGTGTCGGCACGCGTAGTGAACACGGTGATCAGGTCGTCTTCCGTGGGGTTCTCAGGCGCATTGCCCTGCTTGTCGCACAGCGTGAACTTCACTTCAGCGCCCTCGGAACGGCCGATCCAGTTCGCCTGCATCTGCTTGACTCGCTCCGGCCAGCCGTCCAGCTGGTCCAGGTCGTCCAGAAGCTCCTGCGCGTAGTCGGTGATCTTGAGATACCACTGCGTCAGGTCGCGCTTCTCGACGGCGCTATGGCAACGCCAGCACTCGCCCTCGGTGACCTGCTCGTTGGCGAGCACGGTCTGGCACTTCGGGCACCAGTTTACCGGCGAGTTGCGGCGCTCGACCAGGCCGCGCTTCCAGAACTGCAGGAAGATCCACTGACCCCAGCGGTAGTACTCGGGGTCGCATGCCACGACGGTGCGGTCCCAATCATAGGAAAGGCCCATGCGCTTGAAGCTGGCCTTCTGCGTTTCGATGTTGGCGTAGGTCCACTTCGCCGGATGGCTGTGATGCTTGATGGCCGCGTTCTCAGCCGGCAGGCCGAACGCGTCCCAACCCATGGGATGCAGCACGTCGAAGCCGCGCATCTTGGAGTAGCGGGCGATGACGTCGCCGATCGTGTAATTGCGCACATGCCCCATGTGGATGTCGCCCGACGGGTACGGGAACATCTCGAGCACGTACTTCTTGGGCTTGGCGTGATCTTCCGTGACCTTGTACAGGTCGGCATCTTCCCAAACCTTCTGCCAACGAGGTTCGATCTCGTGAGGGTTGTACTGTTTCATCGTCCATCTTCCTTGGCTGACGCGGTAATACACATAGGGTTCATTGTAGCAGCCCCGCGTTTTCACGAGGGGAAAAAGCGGTAACATCCCAGGCGATGAAACCCAGGTGAGGCTCCCGAAGGGCATCATCCGGCTTTCACACCGGCATTGCGGGCTCGATGCCGAAAAACGACAAGCCGCCCAGACGGCCCGAACCCGCTTACAGCGCGCGACCAAGGTTTACCCCTGATCGCGCAAACCAAAGCGGGACGGCGCGCCTGAGCGGCTTGCATGCTCTAGGTGTTTGCCGATGTCGAATCGGCCATGCCCCGGTTAACGCTTGATGTTGTAGAAAGCGTTCTTGCCGGCGTACTGGGCCTGGGAGTCAAGCTCCTCCTCAATGCGCAGCAGCTGGTTGTACTTGGCAACGCGGTCGCTACGGCACGGAGCGCCGGTCTTGATCTGGCCGGTGTTCAGGGCCACGGACAGGTCGGCGATGGTGGTGTCCTCGGTCTCGCCGGAACGGTGGCTCATCACGCATGCGTAACCTGCCTGTTTGGCCATCTCGATGGCATCCAGCGTCTCGGACAGGCTGCCGATCTGGTTGACCTTGATGAGGATGGCGTTCGCGCAACCAAGCTCGATGCCCTTCGCCAGGCGCTTGGAGTTCGTGACGAACAGGTCGTCGCCCACCAGCTGCACCTTGTCGCCGATGCGGTCGGTCAGCTGCTTCCAGCCGTCCCAGTCCTCCTCGGCCATGCCGTCCTCGATGGAGATGATGGGGTAGGTGTCGACGAGCTTCTCCCAGTAATCGACCATCTGGGCGCTCGTGTACTCAACGCCCTCGCCCTTGAGCTCGTACATGCCGGTCTCGGCGTTGTAGAACTCGGTCGAGGCCGGATCCATGGCGTACATGAAGTCGACGCCGGGCTTAAAGCCAGCCTTCTCGACGGCCTTGGTAATGTACTCGAACGGTTCGGCATTGGTTTTGAGGTTGGGCGCGAAACCGCCCTCGTCGCCCACGCCGCCGCCAAGGCCGGCCTCGTGCAGCACGCCCTTGAGGGTGTGATAGACCTCGGCGCACCAGCGCAGGCCCTCGGCAAAGCTCGGAGCACCCACCGGCATGATCATGAACTCCTGGAAGTCAACGTTGTTGTCGGCATGCACGCCGCCGTTGAGGATGTTCATCATAGGCGTGGGCAGGATATGGCCGTTCACGCCGCCAACATACTTGTACAGCGGAAGACCGGCGGACTCGGCAGCGGCCTTGGCGCAGGCCAGGGACACGCCCAGGATGGCGTTAGCGCCCAGAGCGCCCTTGTTGTCCGTGCCGTCCAGCTCCAGCATAACGTCGTCGATGGCGCGCTGATCGTCGGCCTCGAAGCCGACGAGCGCGTCGGCGATCTCATCATTCACATGGCCAACGGCATCCAGCGTGCCCTTGCCCAGATAACGCTCCTTGTCGCAGTCGCGCAGCTCAACGGCCTCGAACGCGCCCGTGGACGCGCCGGAGGGAACGGCCGCACGACCGAAGGAACCATCCTCCAGCACAACTTCCACCTCGACCGTGGGGTTGCCGCGAGAGTCCAGGATTTCACGCCCGAACACATCGATGATGACGCTCATTGAATGCCTCCTCGTAGGATGTTTCCTTTTGCGCCCGGCGCCTTGCACCAGGCCATACGGGCAAATAATACCATGCCCGCCCCGACATGTGCGAACCAGCAGGCGGACGGCGAAATGCGTCTGTGCGCGGAGGCGATGACTTGGCCAGCTTCACGTTAGCGAACGTGTCGGACGGTGATATGCGTCTGAGCATAGAGGCGATCGCCAAAGAACGGCGATGGCGACGACGTTCCCCGCGGCCGAACACGCGTCTGTAATCGGAAGAGATCGCTAGAGAAGTGCCGCTATTGCCGCAAGAACGCCTAAACCGACAACCGATACGGCAACCGAAGCGGGTGTCATGCGATAGTCCCGCAACGAGGTACGTCGCCCTCCTCTGACACCATAGCAACGGGCGTCCATGGCGACCGAGAGCTTATCAGCCCTTCGGAACATGCCCACGAACAACGGGATGAACACAGGAGGCCATGCAGACAAACGTTGCCATAAGCCACCGCGATGAAACGAGGCGCCTCGCGAGAATTGGGCATCATGGATCGCGCAGATCTCTTGAGCCATCAAAGGAATGAAGCGGATAGCCATGCTGAACACCATGGCGATATCATCAGCAGGTACATGCAGAACCCGTAGCGGGGACACGAACGACCGCAGCGCATCGGTAAGCGCCGTCGACGTGGTGGTGAGCACCACGATGAAGCTGCCGAGGACAAGCAAGATTATCCGAACGCCATAGAAGCAGCCCAACGCGAATCCAACCTGGTTATTGATCGACGCGAACAAAACGGTAAGAGCCGCCATCATGTACACGGGGATTCCCATGGCCAGCATACGCCCAAGCGGAACATGGGCCGACAAGGCTAGCACCAGACATAGGAAGCCAAGGAGCCACTGTCCAGCCCATGTTTCAACCCAGAAAACGGTTGCGGTATATGCGCACAACAACAGCACCTTCACTCGAGCATCGCAGGTATGGACAAAGGATTCGCCGTCGATATACGTATTAATTCGTAATTGCATGCGTGAAGTATAGCGCAGCATCCGATGCAGAAATAAGAAACTCCTGAGAAGCAACGGCGCACAAGGCTACATGACCAACGAGCAGCAACGTGCGCAGATGTCCTCGAGCAGCATAGGTTGCAAAGCATGCCGAAGATGAAGCCAAACGCATGCCCGCAAGCAATTCGTCCCAAAAAGAAAGGACCCCGAAGGGTCCTTTCAAAATAGCATGTGGGGCGAAAAGCTTATTCAGCCTTCTCCTCAGCAGCCTCGACAGCCTCAGCAGCTTCCTCGGCCTTGGGCTCCTCGACAGCCTCGACCTTCTTCGGAGCAGCCTTCTTGGCAGCCGGCTTCTCAGCCTTCTTGGCCACCGGCTCGGTGACGAGCTCCATGATGACCATGGGAGCGTTGTCGCCCTTGCGGTTGCCCAGCTTCATGATGCGGGTGTAGCCACCCTGACGATCGGCGAACATGCCCTGCTCGACCTTCTCGAAGATCTCGCGGACCAATTCCTTGTCGTTGCCCAGCGCGGCGATGGCCAGACGACGGCTATGCAGGTCGCCCTTCTTCGCCCAGGTGATGATCTTGTCGACATCGGGGCGGATTTCCTTAGCGCGGGACTCGATGGTCTTGATGCGGTCGTTGAGGAACAGCGCCTGCACCAGACTACGCTTCATGGCCTTGGTATGGGCAAAGTCGGTGCCCAGCTTGCGGCCCTTGTAGTTATGCCTCATGGTAGGTTTCTCCTATTGCTTCAAATTGAGGTCCATGGAAATGAGCTTGTCCTTCACTTCCTCAATGGACTTCGCACCAAAGTTCCTGATGTTCAGCAGGTCGTTCTCGGAGAACTCGACCAGCTGGCGCACCGAATGAATGCCGGCACGCTTCAGGCAGTTGTACGAGCGGACGGACAGGTCCAGGTCCTCGATCTGCTTGTCCAGCTCGGCGTTCGACTCCTGACCCTCCGGAGCGAAGATGGACGGCACTTCGCCCTCTTCCTCTTCGGGGGTGCTGGTCAGGCTGAGGAACGCGCCCATGTACTGGTTGATGATGTTGGCCGCACGGGTGACCGCATCGATAGGCTCGATGGAGCCGTCCGTCTCAACCTCCAAAACCAACTTATCGTAGTCGGTACGCTGGCCCACGCGGGTGTCGGTCACGTTCATCGTGCAACGGCGAACCGGGGAGAACAGCGAGTCGACATGGATGACGCCGATAGGATCCTCCGTGCGCTTGTTGCGCTCGGCGGAAACGTAACCGCGGCCCACACCGATGCGCACCGTCATGTCAAGCTGGCCGCCGTCGGCAACCGTGGCGATGACATGCTCGGGGTTGATCAGCGTGAACTCGGTGGGAACCTGCAGGTCCGCACCGGTCACAACGCAGGGGCCCTCGGCAGAAACATGAGCCGTGGCCTCTTCCACGTCGTCATTGAGAGCCGAGAAGACCAGGCCCTTGACGTTCAGGACGATATCGGTGATATCCTCGATAACGCCTTCGGCCGTGGTGAACTCGTGCTGCACACCGTCGATTTGGATGGCCGTCGCCTTGGCGCCGTCGAGAGACGACAGCAGAACGCGACGCATGCTGTTACCCAGCGTATAGCCGTAGCCACGCTCCAGCGGTTCCACGATGAAACGCGCAACAGTATCGTTGACTTCTTCCGTTGTTACCGTCGGCCTCATGAACTCTGTCATGTTGGGTAAGCCTCCTTACTAGCGCGATTACTTGGAGTAGAGCTCGACGATGAGCTGTTCGCGGATGTCGAGATCGATCTGATCGCGGGTCGGAAGAGCCAGAACGCTGCCCTGCAGCTTCTCGATGTCAACCTCAAGCCAAGCCGGAACCTGGAAGCGGGCGTTGGAAACCAGAGCGCTCTTGATGACCAGCAGTTCCTTGGACTTGTCGGCAACGGCGATCTTGTCGCCGGCCTTGACGCGGTAGGACGGGATGTCCACGCGGCGGCCGTTGACGGTGATGTGGCCGTGGGTCACGATCTGACGAGCTTCCTTACGGGTGCGGGCAAAGCCCAGACGGAAGATCACGCTGTCCAGACGGGACTCCAGGATAATCATGAGGTTGTCACCCGTGATGCCCGGCATGGACTTGGCCTTGTTGAAGTAGCCATGGAACTGCTTCTCCAGCACGCCGTAGATGAACTTGACCTTCTGCTTCTCGCGAAGCTGCATCGCGTACTCGGATTCCTTACGACGACGCTTGGGCTCGCGCTTGGAAGTCTTGGAGCTGCTGTAACCCAGCACGACGGGATCCAGGCCCAGCTGGCGGCAGCGCTTAAGAACCGGAGTTCTATTGATAGCCATAGTAAATAGATCCTTTCAGTTACACGCGACGACGCTTCTTGGGGCGGCAGCCGTTGTGCGGAATGGGGGTGCAGTCCTGAATGCTGGCGACTTCCAGACCGGTAGCCTGCAGCGAACGGATAGCCGTCTCGCGACCAGAGCCGGGGCCCTTCACGTACACGGCGACCTTCTTCAGGCCGTGCTCCATAGCCGTCTTGGCAGCAGCCTCAGCAGCCATCTGCGCGGCAAACGGCGTGGACTTACGGGAACCCTTGAAGCCGACGGTACCGGCGGACTGCCAAGAGATCACGTTGCCCTGAGGATCGGTGATGCTGACGATGGTGTTGTTGAACGTAGACTTGATATGCGCAGCGCCAACGGCAATGTTCTTGCGCTCGGAGCGCTTGATGCGCGTGCGCACGTTTTTCTTAGTTGCCACTTCTTAGCTCCCTTACTTACTTCTTCTTGCCGCCGATTTGCTTGCGGGGACCCTTGCGGGTACGGGCATTCGTGTGGGTGCGCTGACCGCGAACGGGCAGGCCCTTGCGATGACGCAGGCCACGGTAGCAGCCGATTTCCATAAGGCGCTTGATGTTCTGAGACACCTCGCGGTGCAGGTCGCCCTCCACCTTGATGTTGTTCTGGATGTAGTCACGCAGCTTGACGAGATCCTCTTCGGTGAGGTCGTTCGTGCGCGTGTCCGGATTGATGCCCGTCTCAGCCAAGATCTTCTTGGACGTGGTCAGGCCAATGCCGTAGATGTAGGTCAAGCCGACTTCAATGCGCTTGTCGCGAGGAAGGTCGACACCAACAAGACGTGCCATAGGTTTATCTCCTCTTTCTTCCTAGCCTTGACGCTGCTTATGACGGGGGTTCTCGCAGATAACGAGGACCTTGCCATGGCGTCGAATGATCTTGCACTTGTCGCACATTTTCTTGACCGAAGGACGTACCTTCATTTCAATTTCCTTTCGGTTAATGCGGTCCTATATGTACACACCCAGCCGCAGGTGATTATTCTCGGGGACACTGGCGCGCCGGCTTGCGCGCGAGCTGAGACTACTTGAAACGGTACGTGATACGCCCGCGATTCAAGTCGTAGACGGACAGTTCGACCGTCACCTTGTCGCCGGGCAAGATCTTGATGTAATGCATACGCATCTTGCCGGAAATGTGGGCCAGGATTTGGTGGCCGTTTTCCAGCTCCACCTTGAACATGGCGTTCGGCAGGGCTTCGAGAACCTTACCACCCAGTTCGATAACATCTTGCTTGGTCAACGGTGCTCCTTCAAACTAATCTCGTCTTTTCGCAGCAATCCGGAATGATACCAAACTTATTGAGTTGTGTGGGGAAAATACACAAAGCGCACAAGACCAGAGGAGCTCGTGGCTTTTCGATACCTGCATGTCAGGCGTGCGGTCTAGATGCCGCGCAGCCTTCGTCGCTGAGATTGGGCGAGGCCGCCAGGTATTCGCGCATTGCGCAGCCGCCTTGTCGGCTTAACGCGTGAGAATGATTGAGATGAGATTCGCGTTCAGATTGTTGTAACTATACCCTTTTACCGCGACGCGTCAAGGGCATTGCAGGAGAAATCACGCGTTCCGACTCTTCTCGGACAATAAAAAACCTCCCAATCGGGAGGCTGAAACGTTAAATGGCTGGGCCACTAGGATTCGAACCTAGGTAGCTGGTACCAAAAACCAGAGTCCTGCCGTTGGACGATGGCCCAGTGCATTCAAACCGCCATGGCGGCCCTGCGCAAAAAGTGGTGGGCCCTGTGGGGATCGAACCCACGACCTTGGGATTAAAAGTCCCCTGCTCTACCGACTGAGCTAAAGGCCCACTTCGCATATGCGCGGCTTTTCATTCTACCGGTGCCCTACCAAACGGTCAACGGGAAAATGGTGAATTCATCTTGCCGCCGCATTTGCAACCTCCGAGCCTTACAATTCGTTGCAACGCTATCTTTCGCGAAGGACGCAACCATGACGCTTCAACAGCTTCGTTACCTTATCGCCATTGCCGAATACGGGTCGATCAACGCCGCCGCTCAGAACCTTTACGCATCGCAGTCGAACCTATCCACGGCCATCAAAGAGCTTGAGCAGGAGCTCGGCATCTCCATCTTCACGCGCAGCAACCGCGGCGTGACGCTGACCAACGACGGCACCGAGCTGCTTGGCTACGCACGTCAGGTCATCGAGCAGGCGAACATGCTGGAATCGCGCTACGCCAACAAGGAGAAGCCCCAGGCTCGCCTGGCGGTGTCAACCCAGCATTACGCCTTCAGCGTAGAGGCCTTCGTGAACGTGGTCGAGCAATGCGAGGGCGATTTCTTCGATTTCATCCTTCGGGAAACCACCACCGCCGAGATTATCGATGATGTGCGATCGTTTCGCAGCGAAGTGGGCATCCTGTATCTAGATGCTTTCAACCAGCGCGTCATGCAGAAGGCCTTCGATGACGCCGATGTGTCGTTCTACCCGCTGTTCGACGCGGGCGTGCATGTGTTCGTGGGAGAGAACCACCCGCTGGCCGGACGCGACATCATCAAGCCCGAGGAGCTGACCGTATGGCCCCGCTACAGCTTCGAACAAGGAACCGCGAACTCCTTCTACTACTCCGAGGAGCCGCTGAGCTACGTCGAGCACTCGCGCAATATCCGCATCTCCGACCGCGGCACGCTTTCCAACCTGCTGACCAGCTACAACGGCTACACGCTTTCCACGGGCGTGCTTTCAAGCGAAATGCATACGGGCATCGTCAGCATCCCGCTTGATACCGACGAGCGCATGACCGTGGGGTACATCATGCACAACGAACGCAAGCCCTCGGAACTTTTGGACCGCTACATCGAGGAGCTGCACCGCATCATCGGGGAAAGCGAGGGCGTGACCGCTCGATAGCTGCCCCGCAAGAGCTTCGCCCCGTACAAGGACCGCGTGCGCAAAACGCCACGCAAACAAAAAAGCCTCGCCCGGCACGAACCGAGCGAGGCTTTCGTTTAGCTAGGCGATAAGCTTAACGCATGTTGGAGGCGTAAGGAGCCTTGTCCTTGAGCACGACGTCGTGCGCGCCGCCCTCGACGATGGAGGTGGAGCTGATGACGGTGAGCTTGGCCTTGTCCTGGAACTCGGGGATGGTGAGCGCGCCGCAGTTGCACATGGTGGACTTGATCTTCAGCAGCGTGACCGCGATGTTGTCCTTAAGCGGGCCGGCGTACGGCACGTAGGAGTCGACGCCCTCCTCGAACGACAGGCTCTTCTTGCCGCCCAGGTCGTAACGACCCCAGTTGCGGGCACGGGCAGAACCCTCGCCCCAGTATTCCTTCATGTAGGTGCCGTTGACCATGACCTTGGCCGACGGGGACTCATCGAAGCGGGCGAAGTAACGGCCCAGCATGACGAAGTCGGCGCCCATGGCCAGCGCCAGGGAGATGTGATGGTCGTAGACGATGCCGCCGTCGGAGCAGATGGGCACGTAGACACCGGTCTCCTTGAAGTACTCGTCGCGGGCCTTGGCCACCTCGATGGTTGCCGTGGCCTGGCCGCGGCCGATGCCCTTGGTCTCGCGGGTGATGCAGATGGAACCGCCGCCGATGCCGATCTTCACGAAGTCGGCGCCAGCCTCTGCCAGGAAGCGGAAGCCCTCGCCGTCGACCACGTTGCCTGCGCCGATCTTGACGGAATCGCCATAGTGCTCGCGCACCCACTCGATGGTCATCTTCTGCCAGTCGGAATAGCCCTCGGAGCTGTCGATGCACAGCACGTCGGCGCCTGCCTCGACCAGCGCCGGCACGCGCTCGGCGTAGTCGCGGGAGTTGATGCCCGCGCCCACGATGTAGCGCTTGTGGCTGTCGAGCATTTCATTGGGGTTGGACTTGTGGCTGTCGTAGTCCTTGCGGAACACCATGTAAACCAGATTGCCCTCGGCATCAACCAGCGGCAGGGAGTTCAGCTTGTGATCCCAGATGATGTCGTTGGCGACCTTGAGGGAGGTGTCCTCGGAGGCGGTGACCAGCTTCTCGAGCGGGGTCATGAACTCGGAGACCTTCTCCTCGCCGGTCATGCGGGACAGGCGGTAGTCGCGCTCGGTGACGACGCCGAGCAGCTTGCCGTGGGCGGAGCCATCGTCGGTGACGGGCATGGTGGAGTGACCCGTCTGCTCCTTCAAGGCCACAACCTGGTTAAGCGTCATGTCGGGGGAAAGGTTGGCGTCGGACTCGACGAAACCAGCCTTGTAGTTCTTCACGCGGGCGACCATGGCGGCTTCCTGCTCGATGGTCTGGTTGCCGTAGATGAAGCTCAGACCGCCCTCGGTTGCCAGGGCGACGGCCATGTTGTCGTCGGACACGGCGGCCATGATGGCGCTGACCATGGGGATATTGAGCGAAAGCGGGCACTCTTCCTGGCCCTTGCGGTACTTGACCAACGGGGTTTTCAGGCTCACCGACGCCGGAACGCACGTAGCAGGCGTATGACCAGGTACCAGAAGATACTCGTTGAACGTACGTGACGGCTCGTCGTAATAATAAGCCATGGGAGACGGCTCCTTCTCTCGCAACGGGATTTTCGTTGCTAGCCATTATAGTCACGCCGACGGCCCGATTGCGAGGGCGGGCCGGCAAATAGCGGAGAATGTGGAGAAACGCACGAAGAACAGCGTCTCGGGCAACGAAAAGGACCGCCGGTTCCCCAGCGGTCCTACCAGGCGCGATATGCGATTTCAAAGCCTTATCAGCCCAGCCCCGCCCATTTCGCGATGATGGGGGCATAACCCATGGCGAACACGATGAGCATGCCCACGGGGATGACGTAGGCCACGTAGCCGCGCGCCCATCGCGGGAACTTCAGGCCGCTGCCCGTGTCGGCCTCCGCCAGGAAGCCTTCCCAGCCCCAGCCGCTTTTGCGCGTGCAGAACAGCACCAGCAGCAGGCCGCCCCACGGCAGGATGTTGTTCGACACCAGGAAGTCCTCGATGGCCTGGATGTCGCCGATGCCCGGGACCGTGAAGCCCGCCAGCACGTTGAAGCCCAAGACGCACGGCATGCTGAGCACCGCCAGCAGCACGCCGTTGACCAGGCACGCCTTCTTTCGCGGCGTCCCCCACTGGTCCATGGTGAAGCTCATGATGTTCTCGAACACGGCGATGACGGTGGACAGCGCGGCGAACGTCATGAACACGAAGAACAGCACGGCCCACAGCTGGCCGAACGGCATCTCGTTGAACACGCTGGGCAGCGTGATGAACACCAGGCCCGGGCCCGAACCCGGCTCCACGCCGAACGCGAAGCAGGACGGGAAGATGACGAGGCCCGCCATCAGCGCCACGAGCGTATCGAGGCCCGCCACGCGCACCGCCTCGCCCGTGAGCGTGTGATCCTTGCCGATGTAGCTTCCGAAGATGGACATGCCGCCCATGCCGACCGAAACGGTAAAGAAGGCCTGACCCATAGCCGCATACACGGCATCGCCGAAGGTTGCCAGCTGCTCGGCCAGCGTGGCGCCGGCGAACATCTTGCCGAAATCGGGCATCAAATAGAAACGCAGGCCCTCGGCCGCGCCCGGCAGCGTGACCGCGCGCACGCACAGGGCCACAAGCACCACGAACAGGGCCATCATCATGACCTTCGTCACGCGCTCCACGCCCTTCTGCACGCCGGCGCGCGTGACGCCCACGCCCACGCCCACGATGATGAGCATGTACACGGCAAGCTGCACCGGGTCGGCAAGCAAGCCGTTGAAAACGTCTGCCACCTGAGAGCTCTCCAAACCCACGAACTCGCCCGAGGCGCTTTTCACCACGAAGGCGAGCATCCAGCCGCCCACGGTGGTGTAGAACATCATGAGCAGGTAGTTGCCGGCAAGCGCCAGCCACTTGAACGCATGCCATTTCGTGCCCGCCGGCTCAAGGACATCGTAGCTGCGCGCGATAGAGCGCTGGCTTGCACGGCCGGCGGCGAACTCCATGATGAGGGCCGGAAGCGCGAAGATGGCCAGGAACACCAGGTACATGATCACAAACGCCGCGCCGCCGTACTCGCCCGTGATATAGGGGAATCGCCACACGTTGCCCAGGCCGATGGCGCAGCCCGCGCTCACCAGGATGAACCCAAGGCGGGTTCCGAACTTCTCGCGTTCCATTCGTCCTCCAAACCGCGCGCTGTGGCGCGCGTAACGCAAAAACGCCCGGCGTAGCGATACGCCGGGCGCTCACAATCAACCCTTGCAGTGTAGCGGAAAGCATGGCCTGCCGCTAGAAACGTTACCGAACGCGGTCGCCTTATTCCGACCGCAGGGCCTCGACCGGATCCTTTCGGCTGGCGGCGCTTGAGGGGATCAGGCCCGCCAGGAACGTAAGGAGCACGCTGATGCCCACGAGCACCACCGCCGCCTGCCAGGGCAGGATGGCCACATTGCGAACATCGAACAGCGAGTACACGATGGCGTTGGCGGGTATGCAGGCAAGCGCCGTCAACCCGATGCCGATGACGCCCGCCGTGAATCCCACGATGATGGTCTCAGCGTTGAACACGCGGCTGATGTCGCCCTTGCTGGCGCCGATGGAGCGCAGGATGCCGATCTCCTTCTTGCGCTCAAGCACGCTGATATAGGTGATCACCCCGATCATGATGGAGCTGACCACCAACGAGATGGCCACGAACGCCACCAGCACGTAGCTGATCATGTTCACGATGGTGGTGACCGAGCTCATCAGCGCGCCCACGATATCGGTGTAGCTGACAACCTTGCCCTCTTCGCCGTTCGACTCCATGCGGTCGTTGTAGTTGTCGAGGATGTCGATGACGTTTTGCTTGCTGGGGAAATCCTTCGGATAGATGTCGATGCTGGCAGGTTTGGCGTAATCGGCCCAGCCCAGCTTCTTCATGTTGTTGTCGTAGCTGGACTGCTCGGTGGACATGAGGCTTGCCATGAGCTCGGCAAGCTCCTTCTCGTCCATGTTCATCTGGAAGGCGTCGGCGAACGCGGACTGGTCGATGCCCATGGCGCTGGACATGTTGCCGGCAAGCCTGGTCATATACGAGTCCATCGCGGCGGATACCTGCTGCTGCATCGCGCTTGCGAACTGGGTCATCACCTGCGCCATGGCGCTTTGCATATAGGTTTGCATGGCGGCACCGAGCTGCGTTTGCAGCTGCGAGGAGATGGCCTGCGTCAACGCCGGGAGCAGCTGTTGCTGAATCTGCTGGCCGATCTGCTGCGAAAGCTGATCGCGCAGCTGCTGTTCGATCTGGCCCGACATGCCGCTAAAGTCGATGGAGCCGGCGATGACCTGCTGCATGGCGGCCTGCGTGGCGGGGTCTGCCAGATACGCCGCCACGGCCGCATCGACGCTGCCCGCGTATTCCGGGTGCGCCGCCAACCACGCGGGGTACCCTTGCACGATGCCCATGACGCCGGCAGTGAGCACATCCGTTTTGATGGCGGGCTGCACACCGTCGAAGCTGATGTCCAGCCCGCTGAAATCAAGATTGAGCTTGCTTACGTCGATGGCGCTCAGGTCGATGCTGATAGAGGATGCATCGAAGACAGGCAAGCTGGAAAGATCCAGGTTCATGCCCGACAAATCCATGCTGGCGCCCAAATCGGCTTCCTGCAGCCCCGCGGCCAGCGCGCTCTCGTCGAACGTGAAGGCGCTCTGCAGCTTCTGCCCGTCGATGGTGAACAGGCTTGACATATCGAAGCCGTTGCCGTTTTTCTGGTCGTTTTCCTCATCGGCGAACGACTTGCCCGTGATCACGTTCGTCGCCGGGTTCGCCTTCTGGTCCTGCACGATCTGGGTGTTCCCCGCCTGGTCGATCAAATGGTTCATCAGGCCAGAGGGGTAGTACAGCCCCGTTTGCAGGGAGGTGATCTTCGCGCCCTCCTTCGGCTTCACGACGCCCGCGATCTTCAGCGTTTCCCCGTTGTCCACCAGGTTCCTCATGTAGGCGTCGTCGCCGGATTTGTCCTTCCACACGCCGTATTCGTCGTCGCGCTGGTAGAAGTCCGCGGCGTTCACCAGCTTGAAGGTGACGCCCATCAGGTCGTTATAGGAAAACGACAGGCTGTCGCTCGGCACATTGACGGCCTCCTCGTTGGCGAAGGCGCGCACCATGCTCTCGAGCTCGGCATGGTCGCGCAAACCCATGGAGTAGAGCATGAAATCGCTCACGCTGCCGCCCGGGGTGAGCACCAGCACGATCTCGTCGTAGTTTTCGGGCCAATGACCTGCCATAACGTCGTATTGGCCCTCGACCATGCCCATGTTGTCGGGCAGCTTGTAGAAGATGTTGGTGCTCATCATCGACGACATGATGCCGTTCGAAGCCGTGGAGGAGCCCAGACCGATGCTGGCGAACGACTTGTCCGGGTTCACCTGATGCGCGCCGCCCGACGTGTCGGAGCCGAAGATCTGCGGCGTGACATTGTAGCCGTACTCGATGGAGCTCACATACGGCTCCACGCCCGATTCGCCCGAGTCGAGGTACTCCTTCAACGACGTAAGGTCGTTGCTGCCGATGCTGTCGAAGGTGCTCGCGATCATCTTCGACTCGTGCACGGGCTTACCCGAATCGTCATCGGATGCGTCATCCTGGGCCTTCTCCGCCGACGAGCCTTCCGAACCGCTGCCGAGCCCCATCATGCTGGTCATGTCGAACCCTTGGTCCTGGATCTGCAACGGGTATTCGGAAAGCGTCTCCTCTTCCACATTGGCGATGTAGCTGTTCACGCCGTTGGCCAGCGACAAGATGGCGGCAATGCCGATGATGCCGATGCTGCCCGCGAACGCCGTCATGAGCGTGCGGCCCTTCTTCGTGAGCAGGTTTTTGAACGACAGGGAAAGCGCCGTGAGGAACGACATGCTGGTGCGGCGAGCTTGCTTCGCGGCGCGGCGCAGGCTATTCTCGGCCGCCGGGTCGAACGGGCGGGTATCGTCGCGGATGACGCCGTCTGCCAAGGTGACGATGCGCGTAGCGTAGCGCTGCGCCAGCTCGGGGTTATGCGTGACCATAATGACCAGACGATCGTCCGCAATCTCAGTGAGCAGATCCATGATTTGCACGCTGGTCGTGGAATCGAGCGCGCCCGTAGGCTCGTCTGCCAGCAAGATCTCGGGGTCGTTGATGAGCGCACGGGCGATGGCGACGCGCTGCATCTGGCCGCCGGAGAGCTGGCTAGGCTTCTTGTTGACATGCTCTGCAAGCCCCACGCGGCCGAGCGCCTCGACGGCGCACTGACGACGCTCGGCACGGGACACGCCGGAAAGCGTGAGGGCCAGCTCGACGTTTTCCAGAATGGTCTGATGTGGGATAAGGTTGTAGGCTTGGAACACGAAGCCGATGCGGTTGTTGCGATATGCGTCCCAATCGCGATCTTTGTACTCGCTTGTGGACACGCCGTCGATGAGCAGGTTTCCGTCGTCGTAATGATCAAGGCCGCCGATGATGTTGAGCATGGTGGTCTTGCCCGAGCCCGAAGGGCCCAGCACCGCCACGAACTCGTTGTCGCGGAAGGCCACCGACACATGATCGAGCGCGGTTTGCGTGAAGTCCGCGGTGGTGTAGGACTTGCACACGTTTATCAGTTGCAGCATGCAGCCGCCTTTCGAATTTGAAGACAATCGCTATGATTATCCCCCCGCCGCGCGCCCCATCCGCCCCGTTTTCGCGAAATGCGTGGAATCCGTTACCTTCTCCGCAAACCGCAATCGTCGCCGGCGCAGTTGTCGGCTTTCCCGGTTGCGCCCCTTCCCCTCCTAGCATGCCCGCGACTGTTGGCGTACTATCGTCTGCGAGCAACGATCCCCGAATGCAAGGAGCGTATATGGAACGCGAATCCGCGTGGAAACGCTACGATGAGGACCAGCTGGCCGAGCTCGAGCAGCTCGCCGCCGGCTACATCGACTTCATCTCCGAGAACAAGACCGAGCGCGAGTTCTCCGCCGCAGCCATCCGCAGCGCCGAGGCCGCCGGCTACGAAAACCTTGACACCGCCATCTCCGCAGGCCGCAAGCTTGCCCCCGGCGACAAGGTGTGGGCAACCATGCGCAACAAGGCCGTCATCCTGGTGCAGCTGGGCGCCCGCCCGCTGACCGACGGCATGAACATCCTTGGTGCGCACATCGACAGCCCGCGCCTGGACGTCAAGCAGAACCCGCTGTACGAGTCCAGCGAGCTTGCCTTCATGGACACCCATTACTACGGCGGCATCAAGCACTACCAATGGGTCACCGTCCCGCTGGCGCTGCACGGCGTGATCGCCAAGAAGGACGGCAGCGTGGTGGACGTGAAGATCGGCGAGGACGCCGACGATCCCGTCTTCTGCATCTCCGACCTGCTCATCCACCTGGCGAACCAGCAGATGGGCAAGAAGGCCAACGAGGTCGTGGAAGGCGAGGCGCTTGACATCCTGGTCGGCAACCGCCCGCTGGTGATGCGCGACGAGAATGGCGAGGCCAAGGAGCAGAAGGACCCCGTGAAGGCTTTCGCTCTGAAGCTGCTTGCCGACAAATACGGCATCGAGGAAGAGGACTTCCTGTCCGCCGAGCTTGAGGTCGTTCCCGCCGGCCGTGCCCGCGACCTAGGCTTCGACCGTAGCATGGTGCTGGGTTACGGGCAGGACGACAGCGTATGCGCCTACACCTCGCTGGTGGCGCAGCTAGCCGTTGCCGGCGAGGAGCTCGACCGCGCCGCCGTGTGCGTGCTCGTGGACAAGGAGGAGATCGGCAGCGTGGGCGCCACGGGCATGGCCTCGCAGTTCTTCGAGAACACCATCGCCGAGATCATGGAACTTGCCGGCGAGGGCGGCATGCTGCCGCTGCGCCGCGCGCTGGCCGCTTCCGCCATGCTCTCCTCCGACGTCTCCGCAGGCTTCGACCCCGCCTACGCCAGCGTGTTCGAGGCGAAGAACAGCGCATACCTGGGCCACGGTCTGGTGTTCAACAAGTACACGGGGGCGCGCGGCAAGTCGGGCAGCAACGATGCCCGCGCCGAGTACATGGCGCGCATCCGCAAGATCATGGACGACGCCGGCGTGCAGTTCCAAACCTGCGAGCTGGGCAAGGTCGACGCCGGCGGCGGCGGGACCATCGCGTACATCCCCGCCAAGTACGGCATGGACGTCATCGACTCCGGCGTAGCGGTGCTTTCCATGCACAGCCCCTGGGAGGCCACCAGCAAAGCCGACATCTACGAGGCCGAACGCGGATACGAGGCGTTCCTGCGCGCATAACGGGCAGCGAGCGCGGGAACGAAGACCGCTCCCGCACGCAACCTCGGAAAACCGTCGATAGACAGCAAGAAGCGCCGCGGCTCGAAGTCGCGGCGCTTCTGTATTCGCTAGTTTGTCGCGGGCCGGATGCGCATCTGCGCATCCGCCGCTTAGAACTCGAGGCCCTCCAGGCGCTTGAACACCTCGTCCTTGCGGGTCAGGAAGTCCCACGGATCGAAGATCTCGTCGAGCGTCTCCTTGGACAGCTTGGCCTCGGGATCGTTCTCCAGGCGCTCGCGATACGTGGGGCCGTCCACCGCGTTCTGGATATCCTCCCACACGGCCATGGCGTTGCGCTGCACGATGACGTACGCTTCCTCGCGGGTGATGCCCGTGTTCACCAGGGCCAGCAGCACCTTGCTGGAGAAGATGAGGCCCTTGGTGCGCCACACGTTGTGCTCCATCTTCGCCGGATAGGTTTGCAGGCCGTCCAAGATCCACTGCATCTTGGCGAACATGTAGTCCAGCGCAATGAAGCTGTCGGCCAGCGCCACGCGCTCGGTGCCGGAGTGGCTGATGTCGCGCTCGAACCACAGCGCCACGTTATCGAGCGCTACCTGGGCGTTCGCCTTCACGCAACGCGCAAGGCCGCACACGCGCTCGGCCGTGATGGGGTTGCGCTTGTGGGGCATTGCCGACGAGCCCTTCTGGCCCTTCTTGAACGGCTCCTCCGCCTCGATGACGTCGGTCTGCTGCAGCAGGCGCACCTGCATGGCGATGGACTCCAGCGTTGCGGCGGCGCAGGCCAGCGCGCACATGACCTGGGCATGGCGGTCGCGCGCCAGCACCTGGGTGGACAGCGGGTCGGGCGTCAGGCCCAGCTTCTCGCACACGTACTTCTCAACATAGGGGTCGATGCTGGAGTACGTGCCCACCGCGCCGGAAATGGCGCCGGTCGCTGCGACCTCGCGAGCCTGCTCCAAACGGGTCTGCGCGCGCTTGAGCGCCCAAGCCCAGCTGCCGAACTTCATGCCGAACGTCATGGGCTCGGCGTGGATGCCGTGCGTGCGGCCGACGCACAGGGTGTTCTGGAACTCGAAGGCGCGACGCTTGCACGTCTCGCCCAGCTGCTTGACGTCGTCAAGGATGATATCGATCGCCTGCACGATCTGGTACGACAGCGCGGTGTCGCCCAGGTCGGAAGAAGTCATGCCGTAATGCACCCAACGGCTGGGCTTTTCCTGGCCCTCGGGGATGTCGGCGTCGATGTACTCGGCCATGCACGTGGTGAAGGCGATAACGTCGTGGTTCGTGACCTTCTCGATCTCGTCGATGCGCTCAACCGTGAAGTCGGCGTGGTCGCGAATCCACTGCGCCTCCTCCTTCGTGATGCCGGCTTGGCCGAGCTCGGCCTGAGCCTCGCACGCCAGCACCTCGATTTCCTTCCAGATGGAGAACTTGTTCTGAAGCTCCCAGATGGCGCCCATGGCCGGGCGCGTGTAGCGGTTGATCACAACGACCCCTTTCGCGGTTGATAGTTGATGACCTCATCATACCGTGCGCGCGTGCGGCACACCGACGCCGCACGCGTTTCTGCAGATGGTTTACGCATGGAAGCGGGCGAACGGAAAGAGGTCGGCCAACGCGAAACGCGCCGCGAACAGCAACGCGCGAAGAGCCCGCCACCCCAGCAAGCGAGCAGCTCCGCGAAGGGCCCGAAACCGCACAATCGCACGCCCTGCCCCGCCTTTCGCGGATTCAACGTGTTCGTTCGCCGAATCATCCTCCGATATGATAAGATGCGCCTAGCTATTCACTAGGTTTATTGGGGGGATCATGACGCTCGAGAAAGACGAGAGCCGGCAGGACGACGCTCTCGAAGCATGCAACGCCGAAGCCGTCGCGCACAAGGCGGGCGAGGAGCTCAACGTGTTCGACAAGGGCCGTATGGAAGGGCCCGACGCTGAAAGCACGACGCACGGCACCGTGCGCGCCGTATGTGTATCCAAGCGCAAGGGCACGCGCAAGACCGTGGTGGACGGCCCGGTGACCATCGAGGCCCATCACGGCGTCGCCGAGGACGCGCATGCCGGAGACTGGCATCGCCAAGTTTCGCTTCTGGCCTGGGAATCCATCGAGAAGGCCCGGGCGCGCGGCCTGGATGTTAAGGAAGGCGATTTCGCCGAGAACATCACCACCGAGGGCATCAACCTCATGGCGCTGCCGCTTGGCACGCAGCTCAAGATCGGCGACGACGTGCTGCTGGAGCTGTCGCAGCAGGGCAAGGTATGCCACAAGAAGTGCGCGATCTTCTACCTGGCCGGGGACTGCATCTTCCCGCGTGAGGGCATCTTCTTCGTCGCCCTCGCCGGCGGCAAGATCAAGGCAGGCGACAGCATCAACGTGGTGAAGCTGGGCGACGGCACGTGCGAGTACACGCCGCAGGAGGCCTTGGACGAGCTGGCGAACACGCCGCGCTAAAGCCGCGAAGCGCCAACCGGCGTGCGAACGCCTACCTGCGAGCCGACCCGCCTGCTAGCCAACCTATCCACACGCATGCAGACGCGCGCCCGCGCCGACCACGGCGGCTTCGCCGGCTTCACCCCTGCGCTTCAATCTGTCCTCGTAACGCGAAAGGACCCGAAATGAAATGCATTTCGGGTCCTTTCGTCAGGGGACTCGGTTTGCGCAAGCTCCCTATTCCGTTGCTATAGACCTTTGAACGCGGCGCGCACGGCGTCGATGACCTGGTTGTCCGCCACCACGATGGCTTTGTCGCCGGGGAACAGCACCGTGTCCTCGTTCACCACCTCCACATTGTCGCTTGATGCGACCGCTGCGATGATACTGTCGGGGGGCAGAGGGATGGCGCTTGCAAGCACGCCGGCATCGTTGGAGTGATGCCGCATGCGCGGGACGACCACCTCGGTCAGAATGACGTTGCCGTGCGTCAGCGATGACACGACGCTCACGCTGCCCAGCAGCGTCTCCTCCTCGATAAGGTTGGCGATGAGCGTGGTGGACGACACGCACTCGATGCCCACCTCGTGGAAGATGCGCAGGTTCTTCGGGCTGTTCACGCGGGCGATGCAGCGCGGCACGTTGAACACGCGCTGGGCGATCTCGCACGAAACCAGGTTGTCGTCGTCCTGGCCCGTGGTGGCCACGAACACGTCCGCGCGGCGGATTCCCGCGTCCTCCTGGTACTTCGAATCGCAGCCGTCGCCGTGGATGACCAGGTATCGGCCCTGCAGAACCACCGACAAGCGGTCGGCCGTTTCCAGATCCTCCTCGATGATGGTCACATCGTTGCCGCTCTCAAGCAGCACGTTCGCCAAATATTCGCCGATCTTGCCGCCGCCGGCGATCACTACGTACATCAGCCAAACCTCCCCCGCTTCGCCGTCGGGCAAGCGGAAACCGCGTTAATCTTGAATGTACTTGCTGAATTGCTCGATAAGCTCATGGCGCACGCACGCCAGCACCGAGTCCCCGTTGTACAGGATGGACTCGCGCGTGGGAATGGAGCTGGCGCTGCCGTCGCCGCGCTCGAACGCCACGATGCGGATGTCGTGATCGCGTTCCATCTCCGCCACGCGGATGGTATTCCGCTCCGACCAGCTCAGGTCAAGGGAGAATCGCAGCACCTCGAACTCGCCGAACGTGTCCAGATGCGCGCCGTGCCCGGAAACCACCTTGCTGAACACGTCTTCAGCCACCAGCGATGTGCCACACACATAATCGATGCCCAACTGCATGTAAGCACGCTCATGGTCGGGGTTGTACAGGCGCGCGATGACATGGGGAACGCCGAACAGGCGGCTTGCCACCTCGCAGCACATGAGGTTGGTGTTATCCAGCTGCGTTACCGCCGCCACGACATCGCATTCATCGATGCCGGCCTTTTCCAGCGTTTCCTCATCAAAGCCCACGCCCTGAATGGTGGACCCGTTGAAGTTGCGCCCCAGATTAGCGAACGCGTCCACGTTGCGGTCGATCACGCACACGTTGCTGCCGTTGTCCGACAGCATATTGGCCAGCTGCGATCCCACGCGGCCGCAGCCCACCACGATGACGTTGCTCATGTGCAAATCCTTCCCGAAGTTCACGCAACAGGATAACGCAAAAGGCGGCCCGCAGGCCGCCTTCGCATTAGATCAGCTGCATTTGCGCAAGCGTTTTCGCGTACCAGTCCTCATAGGTTGGCGGACAGTACTTGTTGGCATTCGCCAGGGAGATGGTGTACCCATAACCCCTTGCCAGGCCCTGCACGTGCGCGTTGATGGATTCGCTCCAGCTTCCCCACGCCGTATCGCCCATCCAGCCCCAGGCGTTATGGCTACGGAAGCAATTGAGGCCCTTCGTGGACTCCGTGTTGGAGATGGCCGGGGAGAAGCGCGGGTCCACGCCGTTTTCCCAAGCCGCCTCGGCGAACGTGGCGCCATAGCCCGAAAGCGGGCTTCCCGCCAGATACGCGTCGATGCGCAGCGTCCATTCGCCCACGAACTCCGCCTTGCTGACGTTCCAGTCGACCTCGGCCAAGCCCGTCAGGCCGGCCCCTTCGTCGCGGGAGAGCTGAGCGTCCCTGTTGGCAAGCGCAACCTGCGTATGCGCCAGGTCCTCGGCGCGCTGCGCCTCCTCGGCGGCGCGACGGGCCGCCTCCTCCTCGGCCTCGATGGCGGCGACGCCCTTCGAGATGTCGCGCGTTCCAGCAGCCGCCAATCGGGACGTTGCGGTCACGGAGGCGTCCGCAGCCTGATCGGACAGGGACTCCGCCGATGCCGACGCACTGCCCGGCGTGCTGACCTCGCTGATGCCGAACGTCTGCATATCGTGGGAAACGCCACCGGCAGCAGTTGCGAATCCTACGCCCAGGCAACCTGCCAGCACGCACGATGCGCAAGCAAGGCCGACGATCTTCAGCGCCAGCCCGCCGGTGCGGTATGCATTGCGTTTCTTCAAACAAAACCTTTCGCTCGCAGCATACGACCAGACCGCCAAGGCGGCGACAGCTTGTTTTCGATTGTCGAAAGGGTTTGCTGCCTGAAGGGCGATATGCTGTTCTGACAGGCATTATTTTACCGGAAGGCCCGAAACCGGCAAAATCTTGTGAAGGCGTCCTTCATCGTTTGTTCGATTGACAAGCAAAACATTTATATTTCCCCAGGTGGTTTCCCATAGCTTGGGCAAAACGAAAACACGAACAAGCGTACCGCACCCGACGAGCGGTGCCTTATGAAACGGAAACGGCCATGCGCGCCGCGCATGGCCGTTATGCAGACCTATCGGTTCAGCTAATCGAGGGGCAAGGGAAAACGATACTCGCGTCCCAGCGGCGTGCCAAAAGATAACTCGCGCAGCGGACCGGGCTCGAAAAGCAAGTCGAAACCGAGCACGCAGAACAGCAGCACGAGCGCTGCGGCCGCCACGATAACGACAGGCCGACGGGCATAAACCCCCGCAGCCAGCAAAACCGCCGCCAACGCGGGAAGGGGCCACAAATACTCGAACATCTTCGACAACGTGGTCCACGAGACGAACCCCATGCTCATAGGCAGCAACGTCAACCCCGCCGCAAACACGGAAACGCCCAAGAAAAACGCCTGGGCCCGTTCGCCTTCGCCCCCCGGCACGGCTATGCGCACGATGCCGAAGACGATCAAGGCCAACGGCCAGCATTGCCACCAGGCCACGCCGTGCAAAAACCCCGATACCGCAAACGATGCGCCCAGCGATGCCAAAAGACAGCCGGCGACAAGGGCGAGCACGATCCGAGCAGTCGAAGGGCCATCCCCTTCGCCGGCTTTCACATCGCGAGGCCCGACGGAAGCGGCGTCCAGGCCCATCGCGGGCGCTTGGTCGCATCGGACCTTCTCGGCCACAGCGGGCGGAACAGGCGGCAGATGAGCCGCGCTCACATAGGGCACGGTATTCGAGCAGCGTCCCATTGCGGCACCGCGAGCGCGACGGCAGTCCACCGCGCCGAACGTATCGGAATGAACTGAATCGGGTTCCACCTTCACGGGCTTCACCTGCATGGGTCTTTTAGGAAGCACGGCCCAGAGCACCAGATACGCAAGGCCCGCAAGGCCGAGCGTCAACACGGCGAACGTCAGGAAAAGGATGCGCACGACCAGCGGATCGACATCGAAACGCTCGGCGATTCCGGCGCACACGCCCCCTACCAGCGCATTGCGCGACCGGTACAGCTGGCGTGCTCGGCTCACTGCTCCTCCTGACCTGCCTTACCATCAGATACTTGCAGGGCATCGTCGGAAACGCGCTCCACGCGCACCGCGAGAATGCGGCGACGCCGCATGGCGTGGATGGTGAAGCGGTAGCCATCCTTCTCGAAGGAGTAGCCCATTTGCGGAACGGTATCCAGCATGCTGAGCACCCAGCCGGCTATGGTCTCGTAGTCCTCGGACTCGGCAAGCGGCCAGCCCATCTCAACGGCGTCCTCAACGGGGAAACGACCATCGGCAAGCCACACGCCAGGACCTTCCTGCTTCAGAATGGGGCGTTCGCGATCGGTTTCGTCCACGATCTCGCCCACGATCTCCTCGACGATGTCCTCGACGGTAATTAAACCATCGGTTCCACCGTACTCGTCCACCACGATGGCCATCTGTTGCCGTTTCGTTTGCATTTCGGCCAGAAGCGGAAACACATCCTTCGACTCGGGCACGAACAGAGGTTCGAATGCGTAGTCGACGGCCAGGTTGTCGCCATGCCCATCGAGCACGGGAGGCACCAGATCTTTGTAGTGGACCACGCCAACGATGCGGTCGATATCCCCCTGAAACACTGGGAGGCGCGAAAAGCCCGTTCCCATCATGCGGTCCACCGCCTGACGCACGGTTTCGGTATCCTCCACCAAGATCATATCCACACGCGGCGTCATGATCTCGCCCGCATCCATGTCACCCAGGTCCAAGATCTCGTGGATCATGCGCTTCTCGTCATCAAGCAAATCGTCGCTGTCCGCCACGAAATCCTTGATCTCATCCTCGGCCGACGGGGCCTGGCGTTTCGGTGCGCCTAAAAAGCCGAAAATGCCCTTCAATCCCTTTTTGCCGCCGCCGTCTTCGTTTTTCCCGTTCATGCGCTAAAACCGCTCCTAGTGATAATTTCCTTTTGAGCTAGCCTACATGACATACAGCGCAATCGCCAGGAATTGCAGCACGCTTCCCGCCACAACCCATAAATGGAATATGGAATGCATGTACGGGATCTTCTTCAACACGTAGAAGATGCATCCGACCGAGTAGCAAAGACCGCCTGCGACCAGCAGCCACAGACCCGCAGCGGGGATAGCCTGGACAAGCGCCGGCAGAAATCCCACGATGGACCAGCCCAGCGCAAGATAGAGCACCGCGGAAATCCAACGCGGGCGGAAAACCCAGAACGCCTCGCAGGCAACGCCTATCACGGCAAGGACCCACACGAACGCGCACAGCACGATACCGTTCGAATCGGCAAGCGAAATCAAGCAGAACGGCGTGTACGAACCGGCGATGAACAGGTAGATGCAACTGTGATCCAGCACCTTGAACACGCGTTTGGCCTTGTCGACCGCCAATGCGTGATACAGCGTGGACATGGTGTATTCCAGCAGCATGGTGAGCGTGTACACCAGCGCGGCGAACAGCAAGATGCCGCCGCCGTGGTTTACCGCCTTCACCACGAGAATAGGGATGGCGGCGATGGCCAGAAGCGCGCCGACGCCGTGCGAAATGGAGTTGGCTATCTCCTCTCCCAGCGTGTACTCGCGCACGTTGCGCTTCCTGTTCGCCTCGTTCGCCGAGGTCTCCGCAGGCTCGTGGCGATGCGCCCGAGCCTTGCGCAGGTCGCGCGGCTTGAACTGCGACGGGGTCCAGGCATGGGATGCGGCAGGTGTTGCAGGGGCTTCACCGGCGCCGGAAGGCATATCCGGCGATGCGGGGTATGTCGTTTCAGTATCCATAGGCACCAGTTATACCATACGGACGGCATAACGGCTCCCGTATGCTGCGCACCTGTAGCGATGCGGCTGCGCAGCGGAAGCCAGCGTCTTGCAAGCGGCGTTATACTAGCAGGTGGAACACCTGGCGCCAGGCGCCGCAGGACCTCGAAATCAAGGAGCGCACATGCAATACGACGAGCTGAAAGAACACATCAAGCAAGCCCTGAAGGCACACGACAAGGTACGCCTGTCCATCCTTCGCCAAGTGCACGGCGAGGTCAAGGACATCGAGGTGAACGAGCGCCGCGAGATCACGGAGCAAGACGTCGACGACATGACCAAACGCGTCATCAAGCAAACCAAGGAAACGCTAGAGGGCTCCATCAAGGCCGGCAACAACCAGGAGCGCACCGACATGCTCACCGCCCAGGTGAAGATGCTCGAAGAGCTGCTTCCGCAGCAGCTGGCCGGCGAACAACTTTCGGCGCTTATCGACACCGTGCTGTCCGAAACGGGCGCAACCACGAAGAAGGAGATGGGGCGCGTCATGGGCGAACTCACCAAGCGCACCGGCGGCAACTTCGACAAAGCCGCGGCCGCGAAGGAGCTGCAAGGCAAGCTTGCCTAACGAAGCACCGGTAAGCGAATAGGGAAAACGCCGCTTGCAGCGCAGGCGGCGAAAGTGAACGGGGTCGAAGGCGCGCACCGCCTTCGACCCCGTTCACGTATGGTAGCTTCGACCCCGTTCCGCATCGGGGCTTCACAGCGCTCGATCGCCTTCGCGGCCACGTCAGCCGCGCCAGCTCCGTATCACGGCTTAGGGACGGCCGCCTTCTCGACAACAGTCAGCTCCGCAGCAGCCTTGATCGAAACACTTGGCGACCTTCTGCAGCCACCCCCAGCTCAGCATCACGGCTTAGGGACGCTCGATCGCCTTCGCGGCGACTCCCGCCCCGCAGCAGCCCTGCGCTCGAAATACTCTCGGCGGCCCTCTCGGGCGCAACCAGAGCCGAATGCCTTACTCGAAATGCTCGGCCGCTTTCTCAAGCTGCTCGATGATGTCGATGCTCTGCGGGCACATAGCCTCGCATGCGCCGCATTGGATGCAGTCGCTCGCACGACCCGGCGCCGCCTGCCAGCTATATTGCTGCTTGGCGAACTCGGTGTTCTCCGTCTGAACCTCCAGGTTCAACAGGTTCATGATCTCGGGGATGGCAATCTGCTGCGGGCAATCTTTCACGCAGTAACGGCAATTGGTGCACGGCACCGTGGGCACGGAAGCCAGTACCTTGCAAGCCGCATCGAGTGCCTTCTGTTCCTTTGGGGAGAACGCGTCGCCGTGCTCGCGCCATTCGGCGACGTTTTGCCTTACCTGATCGGGCGTGGACATGCCGGAAAGCACCGTGAGAACGCCGGGCTGGTTGTAGCAGAAGCGATACGCCCATGACGCCTGGCTCAGATCGGGGCGCGCTTCCAGCAACGGTGCCGCAACGGCTGCCGGCAAATCGGCCAAACGTCCGCCACGCGCAGGCTCCATGATCACCACCGGCTTGCCGTGCTTGCGGGCAACCTCCATATTGCGGCGCGATTGCACCACGGGGCTTTCCCAATCCAGGTAGTTCACCTGCAGCTGGATGAAATCCACCTCGGGATGCTCGTCGAGCAGCTGATCGAGCGTCTCCGCTCCATCGTGCATGCTGAAGCCCACGTTGCGGATCCTGCCGGCGGCCTTCATCTCCTGCGTCCATTCCCACAAACCGAAATCATCGAACTTCTTCGTACGCTCGCCGCCCACATTGTGCAGCAAATAATAATCCACGTAGTCGGTGCCAAGGCGCTCGAGGGATGTTTCCAGGCAAGCCTTTGCGGCCTCGGCATCGGGCAACGCCCAGGCAAGGCACTTTGTGGCAATGGTGAAGCTATCACGCGGATAACGCTCCACCAGAGCCTCGCGCAACGCTACCTCGGAGCGCCCGTCATGGTAGACGAAAGCGGTATCGAAATACGTGCCGCCGGCGTCCATGAACAGGTCGACCATCTCCTTGACCTGATCGATGTCGATGGCGGTGACGTCCTTGGGGTCTGTCAGCGGAAAGCGCATGCAGCCGAAGCCGAGCTTCGGCACGATATTGCTGTTTGCGGTCATCGAATGCTCCTCTCGTTGCATTCGATGGTAAAGGCTAAAGCGCACTTCAGGTCAAGGGCGGTTTCAAACAACGGCGAAAACCATCGCTCGCGCAAATAGCCGCCAGTCGCGAGCTGCGGCCCAAGCTCCGCGGGCCGCAGCGCTAATCGCCGAGGTCGCAGCAAGCCGCGGCGAAAACCAGCACAGCTCCGAACAACACCGCCGACCGCACGCCACGAATCGAGCATCGCCGCAGGCCACGGCAAGACCACCGCAGTCGCAAAAGGCTACCTGTCGCGCACCTCGTCTTCGCCCCACACCAACGTGGTGATGCTATGCCCCGCCGCCTTGCATTCCGCCGTGAACTCCCCTTCCGATACCAGGAACTTCCGCGGCCTGGCGTGGCGGTTCAACACGACCAACGCGCGCGACCCATCGGGACGCAGGAAGCCCACGGTCTCCAAGTCGTCGGTGTACCGCGACGTCAAGAAGCGACGGGAGCCTACCGGCGCGAAACGCGAGAAGTGCGCCATATAGAAGAACGACCGATTCGCCACCAACTCGCGCTTGTCGCGATCGTACATCAACGGCGCTTCGCAGAAGTTGCGGGCGTGGTTCGGCCCGCCCTTCTCATTGAGCAGCAGATTCCAATCGATGAATCCGGCAGCGCCTGCGTTCAGGCTGCCTATGACGGCATGCGCATACTGCTCGGCCTTGCGTTCCTGCGTTGCCTTGCGATCCTCGCCGCGCGTGTATTCCACGCAGCCCTCGGTGAACAGCAGCTCCTTGTCGGGCCAGCGTCGCGCAACTTCGTCCACCTGCTCGAAATGATCGCCCGCATACCAATGAAACGCCACACCCGCAAAAGCATCGGAGGCGACCGTACCCTCAGCTCGCCAGCCAGCGGCGGCAAGCGGAAGCTTCCCCGCCTGATTCACCGGCGCCCCGAAGGTGGACTGAACGCGCGACAATATCTTGTCGGTGTTGTGGTCCCAAGCGAACAGCTTCACATCGCCATGTCCCGACGCATCCAACGCCGGACGCAGATACGCTGCCGCGAACTGAGCTTCCTCTTCCGCGCTGAACAGGCACGAATCCCACGCCTGGCTTGCCATGGGCTCGTTTTGCACGCTCATGCGGCTGATGCGCACGCCCTCGCGAGCATACGCGTCCACGTATTTCGCCAGCACTTCGGCCCATACCTCATACTGCGAACGACGCAGCTTGCCGCCCCCGTTCATGCGGCGGTTGGTCTTCATGAACGCCGGCGGGCTCCAGGGGCTTGCAAACAACTGCAGCTGCGGGTTCACCGCAAGCCCGCACTTGATGAACGGGAGCAGCAGCTGCCTGTCACGACTGATGGTAAACGACCGCAAGCTGGAATCGAAGGGCCTGACATACGAGTAATTGCTCAACGCGAAATCGCAGCTTTGGATGTGCGTACGGCACAAGCTATACGCATTTCCCCCGGCTGCCGGATCGCCGTCCTTCGCTCCCCCGAAGCACAGCAGCAGAAAACGGTCCTGCAGCTCAGGCGGCATAAGGGCAAACACATTCGCCGCGGCCTCCGTAAACGCGCCGCCGAACCCTGATATGCGCTGATATGCCACATCGGGACGGCAGGTGATCAAATGGAGTTCGGCATCCGGATTGCGCGTGAATCCCAGCTCATCCCGGGATAGCGTATTGTTTGCATCGGTGACGTAGCGCTTCATGATGATTACCCTTCAGGCTCCAAGGCGCCCGCCAGCACCTGCATACGGGACTCGACTTCCTCGATGATGCGGCTGCAATCCTTCAGTTCGCTGCTGGCGTCGATGCCCTGCACCTCGCTGACGGCCTTGTACTTCAAATCGTGCTCCAAACTTGCCCAGAAATCCATGGCCAGCGTTCTCAGCTGGATCTCCACGGGAATGGACTCCTTCTTGTCCATGAAGAACACAGGGATACGCGCGATAACGTGAAGGCTGCGATACCCGTTCGGCTTCGGCGAGGCGATGTAATCCTTCACCTTCACGATTTCAAGATCATCCTGGCGATTGAGCAGCTCGAACAGGCTGTACACGTCCTGGATATAAGGGCAGATGACGCGAATGCCGGCGATATCGAGGATATAGCGCTCCATGTTCTCAAGCGTTGCCTCGTACCCGTAGCGCCCGATCTTCTCGTAGATGCTCGCAGGAGTCTTCAGACGGCTTTCGATATGGTGGATGGGATTGCGATGCTTCTTCAGATTCAGATCCTGGTCCAAGATTTCCAGGCGAACCTGCATCTCCCTCATGGCTGCCCGGTACTTCTGCATAATCGACTGGGTCTCCACGCTGGCCTGATGCAGCTTCTCCATGCTCTCAGAGGTCATATGCAGATTCCCGTTCATATCGAACGCCGAAAGATCGGGTACGTTCGGGACGGGTAGTTGCTTTGCGGCACTGTCCTCCACCGTACGTCCCTGCAGCCTTTCCGCGGCTTCGATCGAGGGTTCACCGGTCGTACTCATCGGCTTGCTCCTTCTCCGCATCTTGTCGATGCGGCGTAATCACGATTCGCGCAGTTCGCGCACTGAAAATACGCGCCGCAGGCCTAACGGCTTACGGCGCGTGCTATCGATTGAGATTATGGTACCGCACGGGAAGCTAGGTTTACAGAGCGACAAGGGCTTTCTTACCGTTCCGTTACCACGGCCGGTCTCCCGTTCAGGCGATCGCACCTACTTGCGCAAATCGGCCTTCGCCTGTTCCCACAAGCGGTTTTGTTCCTCGCAGGTCATATCCTCAAGGCGTACGCCCTGCTCAAAAGCCGACCGTTCCATGGCAGACCAGCGCGTACGGAACTTACGGCAGCTTGCCCGCAGCGCGTTCTCAGAGCTCACGCCCATACGACGAGCAACGTTGACCAAGCTGAACAGCACATCGCCCAGCTCCTCCTCCACATGGGCAATTGCCTCAGGGTCGCCTTCAACCTTGCCATTTGCCGCCTTCGGGGCCTGGTCATACGCCTCGTTCAGTTCATCGATTTCGCTTTGAACCTGGCCCCAAACATCTTCGAGCGTTTCCCATTCGAATCCGGCCGCAGCCGCCTTGCGCGATATCTTCTGCGCCTGCATCAGAGCCGGAAAACTCACCGGCACGCCATCCAGCAACCCAGCCGGCGGCTCGTCTCCGCTTTCCTCACCAGCCTGATCGGCCGCCTGCTTTTCCTGTAGCTTCACCTTATCCCATAGGTTCAACACCTCGGATGCGCCGGCTGCCGTCTCGTCACCGAACACGTGCGGATGGCGCCTAACCATCTTGGCATCCACGTCCGCCGCGACATCCTCGATGTCGAACTCGCCCGCATCGGCCGCTATCTGGCTTTGCAGCACCACCTGCAACAGCACATCGCCAAGCTCCTCGCGCATATGGGCAACGTCGCCCGCCTCAATGGCATCGACCGCTTCGTACGCTTCTTCGATCATGTTGTGAGCAATGGACGAGTGCGTCTGTTCGCGGTCCCATGGGCAGCCGTCAGGTGCGCGAAGCGCCGATATCGTGGCCACGAACTGGTCGAACGCGGGATGATGTTCAGGATGCGCCGCTCTTTCAAGCGCGTTCTCATATTGCGATGCCGACATGCCATGCTCCTTTTGTCGAGTTCTATTAATTGAGAAGTATACCCTTCAACGCGGCGAGACCACAGCAGCCCCCAGGGCGCTTTCCGCTCATCTTCCATCGCCTGTCATCTTTAATGAGACAACACCGCCGCAGCCCGAGGAGCCAAGCCCGTATCACGGCAGCAAAAACAATTCAGAGGCCATCCCGTATTGCCGGCAGCAAAAACCAAAGGCGTACGTCTTATCCTCGATTCGGTCATCATTGCTCCAAAGCAAACTGCGGAATCGCCGGAGAGCACGATCGAGGCTTCCCTGCCTGCCTGTTTACCCATTTCTCAACCTGTTATGCCGCCTGGTTACCGGCCTATTTTACCTGCTTACGCACTCTTTCACCCGTCGCCATCTCATGGGGCCTTGCCGCCCTTACGCACGCTGCCGAGCCGCCGTCCCATGACGCCCTACTGCAGGTTCCGCGCACATGCTGCGCATCGTTGCGGGTATCGGGTATCATTAATCCCAAGCAATATCGAACAGGAAGAACGGCTCATGATCATCAACGTCAGCACCATAGACGACCCCCGCCTTGACGCATACGCGCGCCTGACGGAGGTACAACTGCGAAACAAGCTCGAACCCGAAAAGGGCATGTTCATCGCCGAGTCATCGAAGGTCATCGAACGCGCCGTCGCAGGCGGTATGCAACCGCTGTCGCTGCTGATGGAAGAGAAGTTCCTTCCCGGGATGGAGCCCATCATCGAGCAAATCAAGCAACGATACCTGGATTTCGATCTTCCGGTGTTCATACTCCCGCATGGCGAACTCAAGCAGCTGACCGGCTTTGAACTCACCCGCGGTGCGCTCGGGGCCTTCCGGCGCCCCACCGCTGCAAGCGTAGAAGAAGTATGCCGCGATGCCCGAAGAGTAGCCGTGCTCGAAGACATCACGAACCACACCAATGTCGGAGCCATCTTCCGCAGCGCGGCCGCACTTGGAATCGACGCAGTGCTCGTAACGCAAGCTTGCTACGATCCGCTCTACCGCCGAGCAGTCAGAGTATCCATGGGAACCGTGTTCCAGGTTCCTTGGGCACGCATCGGCGCGGAATCCGGCGCCACAGGAGCCGGATCATGGGCCCACGACGGCATTCCGTTGCTGCACAGCCTTGGATTTAAAACCGCCGCTTTGGCGCTGTCGGACGATTCGGTTTCCATCGACGATCCCCAACTTGCAAGCGAAGAGCGCCTGGCCCTGGTCTTAGGAACCGAAGGCGACGGCTTGGCTTCCAGCACCATCGCGAATTGCGACTACACCGTGCGTATTCCTATGGCGCACGGAGTCGACAGTCTCAACGTAGCAGCAGCAAGCGCCGTTGCCTTCTGGGAACTGAGGGCAAAGTAGCAAATCGCCGATTCTCCGATCCTAG
>OLNK01000345.1_pt1:0-2500 | contig 63891 bp, 49 predicted proteins | sample 1672791 | NCBI WGS metagenome assembly OLNK01 (sample SAMEA3136724, study PRJEB25190) | human gut metagenome | biome: human gut; feature: human-associated habitat; material: faeces | place: Austria | collected 2013 | reverse complement strand
GCCGTTTCGCTGCGGCCGCCGCGGGCTCGGGGAGCTGGTCCCTCCACCTGCAGCGGCACTCCTTCTCCCGAAGTTACGGAGCGATTATGCCGAGTTCCTTGACCATGGTTCCCCCGATCGCCTCGGTATGCTCTACCCGCCCACCTGTGTCGGTTTTGGTACGGGCGCCTCGGGCCCTGCCTAGGGGTTTTTCCAGGGAGCGTGGGCTCCGCAGCTTCGCCTTGCGGCTTCGTCTCGCGTCTCGGCCTTATCTGCAGGGCGGATTTGCCTGCCCTGCGGCCTACATGCTTTCACGGGGGCGTCCAGAACCCCGCCTGCGTACCCTTCTCCGTCGCCCCTTCGGTCGTAGCGGTCCCGAGGCGGTACAGGAATGTCCGCCTGTTGCGCATCGGCTACGCCTTCCGGCCTCGCCTTAGCTCCCGACTGACCCTGGGAGGATTAGCCTTGCCCAGGAAACCTTGGGCTTACGGCGGCGGCGTTTCCCGCGCCGCTCTCGTTACTCATGCCAGCATCCTCACTCCCCTGCGCTCCACCGTCGGTCGCCCTCCGGCTTCGCCGCGCAGGGGAAGCTCCCCTACCAATGTTTTATACATTCCGCCGCTTCGGCGCATCGCTTAGCCCCGTGAATTGTCGGCGCATGTCCACTCGACCAGTGAGCTGTTACGCACTCTTTGAATGCATGGCTGCTTCTAAGCCAACATCCTGGTTGTCTGGGCGGACGCACATCCTTTGCCACTCAGCGATGACTTGGGGGCCTTAGCGGGCGGTCTGGGCTGTTTCCCTCTCGAGCACACAGCTTAGCCCACATGCTCTGACTCCCGGCCTTTGGTCTCGCGGCATTCGGAGTTTGGTCGGCATCGGTAGGCGGTGAGGCCCCCTCCTCCGTCCAGTGCTCTACCGCCGCGGGAAAACGGCCGGGGCTAGCCCTAAAGCTATTTCGGGGAGAACGAGATATCTCCGGGTTTGATTGGCCTTTCACCCCTACCCACGGGTCATCCCCTCCGTTTTCAACCGAAGTGGGTTCGGCCCTCCACGGGGTCTTACCCCCGCTTCAGCCTGCCCATGGGTAGCTCACCCGGCTTCGCGTCCACGACGCGCGACTAAAAATCGCCGTCTTAAAGACTCGCTTTCGCTGCGGCTCGCTTAAAAGCTTAACCTCGCCGCGCATCGTGACTCGCTGGCTCATTCTACAAAAGGCACGCCGTCACACCGTAGAAGGTGCTCCGACTGCTCGTGGGCGCGCGGTTTCAGGCGCTGTTTCACTCCCCTCTCGGGGTGCTTTTCACCTTTCCCTCACGGTACTGGTTCGCTATCGGTCGCGGGAGAGTGTTCAGCCTTGGAGGGTGGTCCCCCCTGCTTCGCGCGGGGTTTCACGTGCCCCGCGCTACTCTGGGCCGGAGACCCGCTGCCAGCGACCTTCCGGGTACGGGGCTCTCACCCTGTTCCGCCGGCCTTCCCAGGCCGTTCCCCTAGATGGCTGGTTTGTAACAGCGGCCGAGGGATGCGGCCCTCGGTTGCCCCGCCCAACAACACCGGCGCGGAAACGCCCGCACGCTTGCACGCGCGCCGGTTTGGGCTGGCCCGGTTTCGCTCGCCGCTACTCCCGGGATCTCGGTTGATTTCTCTTCCTCGGGGTACTTAGATGTTTCAGTTCCCCCGGTTGCCTCCTGGCCGCCTATGCGTTCGGCGGCCGGTAGCAGGGCATTGCCCCTGCTGGGTTCCCCCATTCGGGAATCCGCGGATCAAAGGCCGTTTGCGCCTCCCCGCGGCTTATCGCAGCTTGCCGCGCCCTTCGTCGACTTCCCGCGCCAAGGCATCCGCCTCGCGCCCTTTGTATCTTCGTCCTGAAGTGTTCCCTGTTATGTGTTAGGTAAACCACATCGAGTAAATCTTGAATGATTTCGCGATCGTGAAGAATCCGAATCAACTTGTTAGATGAATTGATTTCGTTATTCGTTCTCGGGGGCCGGGAAAAGGCTTCCCGGCCCCGCGTATCTTCTGTATTCCGTGCTTCGCTATGCGGCTGTCAAGGTGCCTCGGGGCGGGAGCCCCGGGAGCCGGATGCTGGATTTGGGAATCTTGCTTTGATAGTGAAGCCTTGATTCTGATGAGAATCTCCCTAGAAAGGAGGTGATCCAGCCGCACCTTCCGGTACGGCTACCTTGTTACGACTTCACCCCCCTCACCCTCCACACCTTCGACGCCTCCGCCCCTGAAAGGGTTCGGCCGGCGGCTTCGGGTGCAGACGACTCGGGTGGTGTGACGGGCGGTGTGTACAAGGCCCGGGAACGTATTCACCGCGGCGTGCTGATCCGCGATTACTAGCAACTCCGGCTTCACGGAGGCGGGTTGCAGCCTCCGATCCGAACTGGGGCCGGCTTTGCGGGATCCGCTCCCCCTCGCGGGGTCGCAACCCTCTGTACCGGCCATTGTAGCACGTGTGCGGCCCAGGGCATAAGGGGCATGATGACTTGACGTCGTCCCCACCTTCCTCCGGCTT
>OLNK01000334.1_pt1 | contig 65139 bp, 56 predicted proteins | sample 1672791 | NCBI WGS metagenome assembly OLNK01 (sample SAMEA3136724, study PRJEB25190) | human gut metagenome | biome: human gut; feature: human-associated habitat; material: faeces | place: Austria | collected 2013 | reverse complement strand
CGGAAAGATTAGAAATCTGCTTTTTGGCAAATTCAGAAACCCCTGTTACTTCCATAGCAAAATTTATGTACTTTTCATCATCAGCATAATTTCTTCTGCCTTTATCTATATGTGCTATTCTACCATAACTTACAAGTTTTTCAACTGTAATATCATTAGGTGCTGTATTATACTGATGTACAATGGCAACCTGTCTTGCAAAGTTTTTGAGAGAAATATGTTTTATGTCCTCCCCATTTAGCAACACATTACCTTTTTGAGGTTTCAAGTTCTTTGTTATGACATTGAAAAGTGTAGACTTGCCACAGCCATTTGCTCCTATAATAGTAGTTATTTTTCCCTCTTGTACTTTAAACGAAATATCATTTAAAACCTTATAATTGCCATAAGAAAATTCAACATTTTTAATTTCCATATGTTTTATCACTCCTTTTAAGAAGAAAAATAAAGAAAGGTCCTCCAACAACTGACATTATAATTGCCGGAGAAATTTCATAAGGATAGGCAATAAGTCTGCCTACTGTATCAGCAAGGAGCATTACAAAAGCACCTAACAATGCTGAAAATGGCACAAGCAATTTATGCTCACTACCTACAAGCAATCTACCCATATGTGGCACAATAAGACCAACAAAACTTATTGCTCCAGCAACGGCAGTTGTAATTGATGCAAGCAATACAGCCACAATAGATATTACAACCCTAAGCCCATTTACATTTACACCTAAACCTCGTACTGTTTTATCCTCAAGAGCAAGGAGATTACACTTGCCAGAAATCACAAAAGCAAGCACAAGCCCAATCACAACATAAACGCCTAAAAGTTTTACATCATTCCAAGTTTTCATTGAAATATTTGCATTAATAAGTTCTGATGCACTTTGATAATTTTGACTACTCATAGAGCCAAAACCACTAGATAAGCCCGAAAATACCGCATTAATTGCTATACCCACAAGTATAATTCTAAGGGGCGAAAAGCCATTTTTATAGGAAAGGCTATAGACAAGGACACAGGCTACCATACCCCCTAAAAATGAAAATATAGGAGTAAACAAAAACCAAGTCGGGAAAAAGGCTATAATAATCGCACTTACGAAACCTGCACCAGAGGAAATACCTATAATTCCAGGGTCAGCAAGAGGATTTTTCAAAACAGCCTGAAAAAGCACACCACTTACAGCTAAGGCTGCACCTGACAACATTGCTATTAATATTCTAGGAAATCTTAAATCCAAAATAATATTTACATTGTCATTATGTTCAATAAAAATTCCCTTTAAAAGTTCCCCATAGGAAACCTTTACACTACCGGAATTTACAGCCACAACAAAAAGTACAGCCAACAATATTAATATAATTACAAAACTTAATATTTTTTTACACTTCATATCAATCACCATAAAGTATTGGTTCAAGGTCAGCTAATGCCTGTGGATAGTCAAATGTTGCACTCATACCAAAAAGCATATAGTCCATATCATAAACCTTGCCATTTTGAACTGCCCTAAAATGTTTCCAAATATCATTAGTGGAGAACTCTTTGTCAAACATTTCAAGGGCTTCTTTGGGAACACCATGAGCTGTTCTTATAATAATATCAGGGTCACGAGCAAGCATTTCTTCCGGATTTACAGTAAGAAAATCCTTTGTAGCATCGTGGAATATATTTGTACCTCCGGCAAGCTCAACAAGTGAACCGGCATAGGAATTTTGTGTTGCTACAAGATAGCTACCAGGAAGACCTGTAAGCACAAGTACCTTTGGACTTTTGCCACTATGCTTATTTTTGTAATTTGAAATAAATTCATTATATTCCTTTACAATAGCATCTGCCTCTGCACTTTTGCCATACTTGTCCCCTACTAATTTAACACTGTCATAAAGACCTTTTACACTTCTTAAATTTAAAAATGTAGAATTAACACCAATATTTTTATACTTTATTTCTAAATCGCCTTTTAAAGTATCCGGACCTATAACATCAGTTGGATTTAAGCTCTTTATAATTTCCATATCCGGTGACATTGGCGAACCAACTGTCTTTACACCATTGTATCTTGATGCTATGGCTGTAACTGAAGTCTGTGGCACACCTACAAGACCAATACCAAGTCTATCCATAATATCACAAACAGCAGCGGAAGTTGCTACTATTCTAGCACCTGTTGGAGTTGTAGTTTCCTTAGGCTTTGTAGCATTAAGTGTAGCCTTACTTACTGGCTGTTTTTTGCCGGAACTGGCCTCTGCAATTACAGCAGAATTGACTTTACCTGTACTTCCACCTGTAGACTTTGCTGTCGTGTTAGGTGATGAATTTATAGCACTTGTCTTTACAGTAGTTGTTTCTGTTGTAACTACAGTTGTGGTTTGAGTTGTAATCGCTAAAGTTGTAGTTTCTGTGCTTGTTTCTTCTGTTACCTCTGTAACCTGTTCTTCCTCTGAAGTTTTCTTGCCACAACCAGTAAAACAGCCTAACACCAACACAAAACACAATATTAAAGCTATTACTTTTAACTTCACTATGTATTCTCCTTTCTTACTTTCCGTAATATGTCATAAAGTTATTAATCATAGAGGCAACATCTCCTCTTGTAGCTGGAGAAGTATAATCATAGCCATTTGTATTTTGCTTTGTAATAATGCCTGCCTTACCTGCCTTAACTACATTTTCCTTTGCCCATTCACTTACACCTGTTGTACTAGGAGAAATACTCTTTGTTTCAAGGGAAATATTCTTATATTGTGCATATTTTACAAGTATAATAGCAGCCTGTTCACAAGTTACCGGTGTATCAGGACTAAATGATGTACTGCTTACACCATTTACAATACCGTTTTTATTTGCCCACGCAATATATGGAGCATAATAAACTGAATTATCTACATCAGTAAAAGTAGTAGTACCAGAAATATTTTCGCCACTTAATCTACCTAAAACAGTTACGAACATACCTCTGGTCATTTCCTTATCCGGAGAAAATGTCACATCAGAAGTACCACTAAAAAGGCCTTTGTTTACAACAGCCTTAATTGCATCTGATGCCCAATGATTTGTAATATCAGTAAATTTATCTCCTGCTGTCTGTTTCTTTGTTGTAACCTTTTCTTCCTCTAATTTTCCATCTGAGCTTTCAGCCTTTGAAGTATCACATTTCCAATAGAAACACACATCTCTGCCCATTGGCACTACATACATTTTTGTCTGAACATAGGCATCTGCACTTGGAAGTTCAAACTGAATGTCTGCACTATCTGTTGATGAACTTTCCTTTAAAACATTGTATTTAACTTCATTATACTTGCCCTTTGGACTTTCCTGAGTTGCAATTCTAATATTTGAAAGATTGCTGTATAATTTCATACGCATTGTAACAGTAACTTTGCCATTTTTCTGTTCTATTTCAGTATTCTCATCTATTACACTTCTGCACATTCCTTCCCCTAATTCAGAATTTCCTGTACCACCGTCATCAGTTTTGCCTGTGTCTGGATTAACATAAGATGTTACAGTTTTTACTGTATATGTACCGTCTGTTATTGCAAAAGCACTTGACACCATAATACCTACCATTAATATAGTACATAATGCCAACGCTCCTATTTTTCTAAAAATATTTTTCATTATTATTTCCTTTCATTAACTTAAACTTGGGAAGGTCTTTTCAACCTCCCCAAATAACTATTCTGTTTCATCTGTATTTTCTGTTGTTTCATTTTGTGGCATATAAGCATCTAAAAACTTTACAAACATTGTTGCAATTTCTGCTCTTGTAGCTGTTCCCTTAGGGTCAAAGTTGCCATTATCTCTGCCATTTAAAATACCAGCCTTTACAAGTGCATTTACACTTTCAACTGCCCAACTACTTATTTTGCCGGCGTCTTTAAAATTACTACCTGAATAAATATTGCTAAGTTCAATACCTTGGCTCTTTGTAAAATTGTAAAGCATAACAGCCATCTGTTCCCTAGTAATATTGTTTGAAGAACCAAATTTGCTATCACTTAAACCACTTACAACGCCGTTTTCAACTGCCCACATTACATATGGATAGAAGTAATCGTTATTTTTTACATCTATAAACTTGTTATCTCCTGTGTTGCCTGTACTAACTTCGGCAAGTCTGCCTAAAACAGTAACAAACATAGCTCTTGTTGCTGTTTTGTTAGGAGCAAATTCAGTATCACTTACACCTGTGAAAAGACCCATATTTACAGCTGATAAAATATTGTCATATGCCCAATGATTTTCAATATCATTAAATGCTATTTTATTATTATCAGTATTTGTATTTTCTTCCTTTGTAACTGTGTCAGTTTTTTCTTCTTCCTTGACTTCTCCTGTGCTTTCAGCTACAGCAAATAAGCCAAATTCCTTAACTGTTACTACATAATACTTCTTATCCTGTGAAATAGTGTATTCAAGTTCAGTTTTAGTTGGTTCAGTAGTCTTATCGCCCTTGTTTATTCTATAAATAACAACATTTTTGTCATTATCCTTTATTGGAATATAGACCTTAGCCTGACCATTTGGCTTAACTTCGCTACTACCTACTAAAGCCTTAATATCAAAAAGTCTGAAATCAGTATTTCCTAAAAGGCTTTCAGCTGTTTTATATTCCTCCCCAGAGCTTACAGCATCTGTGCTAAATGTTGTACCGTCATCAAATACAAATTCATCAGCTTCAATTTTAATACCAGTATCTTCATTACTTGTATTTACAGAACTTCCACCACCAGAACTACTTGAGCCATTTGCTGAAGAAGAATCAGGATTTAAAGTAGCACTATCATCTGTTTTGCTCATTGAATCCCAATTAAGTTTTAATCTAGCAGAAAGACTTCCGCCAGCACTAGCCATAACACCGTCCATTGGAGTATATGGAACACTAATTTGAACATTTAAAAATTCTTTTTCCATATAGTTTGTAGTGAAAGAAAATTTAGAAACATAGTCAAATTTATGTTCCTTACCGTCAAATTTTGTATTTGTAGTAAATGTAGCTTTAGATAAAACCTTTATTGTTGCATCACTACTTTGAATACTTTTTAAAGCAGAAGTATAACCACTTACAGCTACTGGATTAGACGCAACTTCTACAGTTGCAATGCCATTATTTACAGTAACTAAAGCCTGTCTGTTATTTTCAAAAGCTGAATTTCCCATTGATTCCTGGTCAATATTTGCATTCCATAAAGCTATAGGCATCCAATACTTGCCGTCTTCAATAGTTTCTGAACTGCCACCACCATTTGTACTCTTTAAATCTGCAATTATATAAATACCCTCTGTACTGATTTCAGCATTAAGAATATTGTCAGCTATTGTAGACTCAACAACTTCATAATTATTGTCATTTGTTACTTTGTAAAGTTTTGTTGAAGCCTTGTCAAAGTTTGTTACATCAGTACTTAAAAGAAGATTTTCAGCATTTTCATTAAGGGCAAAATCAATATTCATAATTTTACTATTTACTGATTTATTAATAATGTCCTTTAATGGTTCAACCTTTTCACTATCTTTTTCAAGTTTATCTATTGTAACATCACTAGCTACAGAGCCTTCCACCGCCTCTATTTTAGCACCTAATTCTTCATTATTTGCCACAACAACCTTTTTCTGTGGTGCAAATGTAACAGTTGCACTATTTACAGCTGAATTTACCATTCCGTCTTTTATTGCAATAGCCTTTATAATCACATCGCCACCAAAAACAGACGGAGCGTTTACTTCAAATTTTCCATTGTAGAGTTCTGAATTTTCATCAGGCTCACTACCGTCAGTTGTATAATAAATTTTGGCATTTTCAGTTGAAGAAGTAATACTTACACTTACCTTTTCACTATTATTAGCCTGTGTCTTATCTACATTTATAACAGGTGCTGAAACAATGCTTTCTGTATTATCATTTTCTATAACCTTTGCATTATCCCAATCAAAATCAATTCTGGCAGCCTGATTGTAAACACCCATAGCATCTACATCAACTCTAACAAAAATGTGATTTTCCTTTTCGGCATTTCTCTCCAATCTCATTACTCTTGGAAATTCAGATTGTTCAAGATTGCCACTTGTATATTCCATACCGTAGTCCATATATTTTTCAACTACTTTTGCTGGAATTTCATAATTGTTATCGCCCCACCAACTGTAATCCATAGTGTCAGCAGTTGGATAACTCCACATATTTATTAAATGACCATAAAGTCCATTTAAAGTAACAGCCTTAAACTTTAAATCAACAACTGATTTTCCGTCTTTTACTGTCACAATAGCATTTCCGTCTAGGGCACTATGTCCCATAGATTCTAAAGTTGGATTTGCTGTCTGTACCATTTTTACTGGCACACTATAAGAAACTTCCTTGCTTTCATTTTCTATTTTTTCAAAACTGTCAGCATTAACTTTTACTCTTACAATATGTGTCATCTGACCAAACTTACCGGCATTTACTACTACCTGAACATAGGCAATATCATTTACGCCATTAAGAGTAATTTCAACATATTTATTCTCGCCATTGTTTACTACCTCAAGTTCATTACTATTTCCGTCAATTACTTGAGCAAGAGAAACAATAAGGTCAGTTGTGTAAGCAAGTCTTACCTTTAACTTGCCATTTTCAGATACAATATAGGCTTTCTCCTTTTCAAAATAGTTACCAGCCATTGAATCTGCATCTGTTTTTTCATTAAGTATAGAAATTTTGCCTGTATATTCGCCATTTGCTACTGTAACAGCCTCTGTAGTTGTTTCAGTAGATGTTTCAGTTGTTGTCTGAGTTGTAGTTTCAGTAGTTGTTTCTGTTATACTCTCAGTAGTTGTTTCACTTGAAGTTTCTGTTGTGTCTTCATCGCCAATTACAACTGCATTATCCCAATCAAGGTCAAGTCTGGCTACTTGGTCAAAGCCAGCCATAGCATCAACCTGTATTCTAACATAAATATAATTTTCTTTTTCAGCACTTCTATCTATTTTTACAGACTTTATAAATTCTGACTTTGTTGTATCTCCCTGATTATACTGCAAGCCATAGTCCATATAAGTTTCTGCAACTTCTGCCTCTATTTCATTAGCACTATCGCCCCACCAACTATAGTCCATTTTTTCTGATGCTGGATAGCTCCATAACTTAGTAAGATGACCATATAATCCGGCAAAATTTGTAGCCTTTAAATTTAATTCAACGGTTGATTTTCCATTCATTACTGTTACAACAGCATTTCCATTTAAAGCACCGTTACCCATTGATTCAACGGTTGGATTTGATGCCTGTACCATTTTTACTGGCACACTATATTTAACAACCTGTTCTTCTTCAACCTTTGTAACTGTATCAGTTTTAACTACTACTCTTACAATATGTGTCATTTTGCCAAAGCTACCTGCATTTACTACCATTTGCAAGTAACCAACTTCATCAACACTATTTAAAGTAAGCTCAACATATTTCTTGTCGCCCTCTGTCATAACCTCTAGGTCTGTAATGTCATCGCCTATTTTTTGACCAAGGCTATCAATCAAGTCTGTTGTATATTCTATTCTCAACTTAATCTTGCCATTTTCTACTGTTACTGGCACTTGTGTACCGTTAAAGTATCTGCCAGCCATTGATTCTGTGTCAATATTTTCATTGAGGAAAGATATATCAGCTGTATATTTTCCGTCATCTAATGTATTCTCTGAATAAGAAACATAATCTGAAATAATATTATTTTCTGTAAGATTTTCTACAACTTCTTCAAATACGCTTTCTGTTGTATTTTCTGTATTGTCTTCATCAATATTGCTTTCTGTTGTTTCTTCTATGTATCCTTCATCAGTTCCACTTGTAACTTCTTCTGTTGTTTCCTCTGTTGTGGTTTCCTCTGTCTGTTCTTCAGAAACAAATTCTTCCTCAGAAAAATCTGTATTTTCAGATTCCACCTCTGTTACATTTTCAACACCTGTGTCCACATCTGCCAAAGTGTTTAATGGAGCATTTGATACCGCCATTGCACTAGCCAGAAAAACTGAAAGGTATCTCTTGTATTTCATATTTTTATTTCCTCCTAAAAATAGTCAAAAACATACAAAAATATTATAGTTCATTTCTTTAAACATTAAAAGTAAATTATATCCAACTTACCTTTTATGTGCTGTAGACTAAAATAGTCTTTTTAAAATTAAGTTAGTTATTGCTAACTCATTTATAAAAATTAAAGCTTTAAAAGTATTTTTCACTATGATTTGTACAGTTAGCTTTATCTAACCTAAATCAAATTTCCCCATTTACAAATTTAAGGAACAGCTATAATAGCCATTCCTTAATCATTAAAAACAATATAAACTTGTATAGGGGCTTGGCTGCCCACCTTTTTCAAAACACTTAAAGCCATTGTTAGCTGATGCTAACCTTTCGACATTATATTGTCTTTTTCAGCCTTTGTCAACAGTTTTATTGATATTTTTATTTCAATAACTACTCTTCGATTTTCTTTAATAACTTAAAATTAAATGTAATTTCTGCTATTGATTCCGGCATTTTCATTGTTGTAGCTGCTACTTTTATTTTAATTATACCAACTGACGCCTTTTCAAAATCATCTTTTTGGTACAATATTTCTTTCAAAGGAATTATCCAGTTACTTTCTTCTTTTTGCTTAGACAATACCCACGCCATATTTGTATCTAAGTAATAAAGCTCCTGTAACTTGCCCTTTAGTATTTGACTTGTTTTTGATTTATAGTATATCTCTTTAGATTTTAATACTATATACTGACAATCTTTTTCCACAACCAAAATTGCAGGATGATAAAAGCCTTTATCTCCCATAGAACGGCTTTCTCCACTACCTTGCACAACCTGAAAAGGTATTTCATACTTGCCAAATTCTATATTCATTGTCTTTTCGCTTTTACTATTTTTATTTATTTCAAAATTATATTTTCTTTCTCTAAGCTGTGTAAGTTTGTCTATAAATTCTTTGCTAAAACTACCACATATCTTCTTGTATTCATTTTCACAAAGCTCCTTTTCTATACCAAAAAAGCCATTAAATAGTGACATAAATTCAAACTTTTCCCTGTCAGTTTGATTTAAAATTTCCCAAGATTTTTCTGTAAGAATATAATTATTTTCTGACTTGTTTATATAGCCATTTTCCTCTAAATTTTTCAAGGCTATGCTGGCTGTAGACTTTTTTACACCCAAATATTCGCATATATATTTTTGTGTAACCTTGCCACCAGCAAGCTGTTTTATAGCCAGTATATAATTTAACTGTGCCTTACTTAATTCCATATTTTCGCCTCCAAATTATAATACAAAACATCATATTTTAAAATAATTACAATTTTTTCTTTTGTCAATAGTTTTTATTTTCAATAAGCCTTGATAAATTTTCCAATAAAAAAACTGTTGACAAAATCATTTTGAGATTATATAATAATCCAAAATTAATATTTCAAATTAAATTGGTTGCCCGCCTATATGATTTGTTTATTTTGTTACAGAATTTCCAAAATCATTTAGGAGGGCTTTTTTATGCTTAACAAACGCCTTTTGGAACTTATTCCTAAGGTATTTACTTATACGGCACAGGCAGTATTTTTCCAATGGCTGTCCCTACTTTGCAATATTGCATTTACTATTTCAATATGCCGTTTCATTAATTATTGTTTCTACAATAAAACATTTAACTCCCAAATTTTAATTGAAACTTTAGGCGTAACAATAATTTCTATTTTATTGCGAGCCTTGTTTACAAAAATTAATATAAATATAACCTCTCGCACATCACAACAAGCAAAAAAAATATTAAGAGAAAAAATATTTGATAAACTTTGTAAAATAGGTATTTCATATAAAAACTATGTTTCAACAGCCGAGGCTGTTCAGGTAAGTGTAGAGGGTATCGACCAGTTGGAGGTTTATTTTTCGCAATATGTACCTCAACTTTTTTATTCAATAATTTCCGTAATTACACTTTTTATACTTTTCAGCATTTTTAGTATTAAAGTGGCTATTGTTTTTATTGTTTGTGTTCCAATTATTCCCCTGTCTATTGTGTTAATACAAAAGTTTGCAAAAAGGCTTTTGTCAAAATATTGGAATAGTTATACAAATTTAGGCGACACATTTCTTGAAAACATACAAGGGCTTACTACCCTTAAAATATACGGTTGTGATGAGCAAAAACATATTGAGATGAATAGAAACTCTGAACTTTTCAGAAAAGCTACAATGAAAGTTTTAATAATGCAGCTTAATTCTATTTCTGTAATGGACTTGGTTGCCTTTGGTGGTTCAGCTATTGGCATAATTATAGGAATTTCAGAGTTTAACAATGGCAGTATTTCTCTTTTAAATATGCTCATCATTATTCTTTTATCAGCCGAATTTTTCATACCCCTTAGGCAACTTGGCTCATTTTTCCATATCGCTATGAATGGAGCTTCTGCTGCCGATAAAATATTCAGAATATTGGATATCGAACATATTGAAAATGAAAATAAAAATATACTCATCGAAAATTACAATATTAATTTCAAAAATGTTTCATTTTCTTATGACGGAAACAGAACAATATTAAATAACATTAATATTGCATTACCAAATAAAGGACTTTTCACCCTTGTTGGTAAAAGTGGCTGTGGCAAATCAACTATAGCATCAATACTTACAGGTAAATTAAAAAACTATAGTGGAAGTATAAAACTGGGCAATATGGTACTTTCTAAAATTTCAGAAAATGCCCTTATGGATATAGTTACATACATACCACACAACAGTTATATTTTTAAAGGAACTATTGAATATAATTTAAAAATGGGCAAAAGTAATGCCACAAAAAATGAAATGTTAAATGTTCTTCAAAAAGTAAATCTACTTGATTTTGTTAATAGTGAAAATGGTTTAAAAACAAAAGTAACTGAACAAGGTAACAACCTTTCTGGAGGACAAAGACAACGCCTTGCCATAGCAAGAGCTTTACTTCACAATACACCAATATATATTTTTGACGAGTCCACATCAAACATAGATTTAGAAAGTGAAGAAGACATTATGACTGTAATATATGAACTTGCAAAAGAAAAAACAGTTATTATGATTTCCCATAGACTTGCAAATGCCATTAATTCCAATAATATTTTCGTTATTAATAATGGTACTGTTGTAGAAAATGGCACACATGCTAAACTTATAGAACAATCTGGCTATTATGCTGAACTTTTCAATAAACAGCAAAACCTAGAAAATTTTAATAAAGGAGGTGTTAATAATGAATAGACGAAGTGGATACAAAATAATGTCAAAACTTATAACATTGATAAAACCTTTAATTCATTATATAATTTTTGCTGTTGTAATGGGTGTTTTGGGATTTTTATGTGCCATATTTATTCCCGTTTTTGGAGTTATTGGTATTCTAACGGTTTTAGGTATTAATTTTACTTTTCCAATAAAAACAATTTTTACAGTTCTTATATTATTGGCAGTTTTTAGAGGTATTTTAAGATATGGCGAACAGGCTTGCAATCACTATATTGCCTTTAGAATACTTGCTGTAATAAGAGATAAAGTTTTTACAGTTCTTCGCAAACTGTGTCCGGCTAAATTAGAGGGAGAGGACAAGGGAAACCTTATTTCACTTATAACAAGTGATGTAGAACTTTTAGAGGTTTTTTATGCCCACACTATTTCCCCTATACTTATAGCATTAACAGTATCTATAATTATGGTATTATTTATTGGTAGTTTTTCTCCTATATTAGGTATAACTTCAATATTAGCTTACTTTTTTGTAGGTGTAATAATTCCAGTAGTAAACAGTAAAAAAATTAAAAACTCTGGTTTAGCCTATAGAAATAAAGCCGGGGAATTAAACAGCCTTTTTCTTGACAGTTTAAGAGGATTACAGGAGTTATTGCAGTTTTCATTTACTGAAGAAAGAAAAAGTGAAATAGCCAAAAAAACTTCTGAAAGTAAAGCATTACATAAAAAGCTGAAAGCCGGAGAAATTTCATCAAGAAATTTTACAGAGGGTACAGTATTTGTTTTTAATATTATAATGATTATTACAGCATCAATACTGTATTTTAACAATAAGATAAATTTTTCAGAAATGGTAATTTCCATTACAGCTCTTGTAAGCTCCTATGGTCCAGTAATCGCCCTTAGTAATTTATCTAATAACTTAGCACAAACATTGGCTAGTGGCGACAGAGTTATTTCTCTTTTAGAAGAAGAACCTGTGGTAGCTGAAATAGAAAACGGCATTGATAAAAACTTTGATGAAATAGAATGTAAAAACTTGTCTTTTTCATATGATAGTACTAAAATATTGGATAATATTTCAATTAAAATAGAAAAAAATAAAATTACAGGTATTTTAGGCAAAAGTGGTTGTGGCAAATCCACACTTTTAAAGTTAATTATGAGATTTTGGGATAGAGATAGTGGAGAATTATTATTGTCAGAGACTCCTATAGAAAATATTAATACACGCTCATTGAGAAAAAATGAAAGTTATTGCACACAAGAAACATATTTATTTAATGATACCATAGGAAATAACATTGCTATAGGCAAAATTGGTACTACTAAAGACGAAATTATTAAAGCTGCCAAACAGGCATCTATACACCAATTTATTTCTGAACTTCCAAAGGGTTATGACACACCTATTGGAGAGTTAGGCGATAGACTTTCCGGAGGAGAAAAACAGCGAATAGGCATTGCCAGAGCCTTTTTGTCAAACGCTCCAGTTATGCTTTTAGATGAACCCACAAGCAACCTAGACAGTTTAAATGAAGCCATAATATTAAAAGCACTACATAATGCAAAGGACAAAACTATAATTTTAATTTCCCATAGAAAATCTACACTTGCTATTGCCGACCATATTTATTCTATGGAAAGTTGGAGAAACAGTTAATGAATAAAATAGAAAAAGAAAAACAGATTTCAGAACTTATGATTAAGCTATATTGCAATAAAAACCACAATACTAAAAAAACATTATGCCAACAATGTGAAACATTAAAAGACTACACTTTCAAAAGAATAGATTATTGCCCTAATAGACAGACAAAAACTTTTTGCAGTAGTTGTGAAACTCATTGTTATAAAAGGGATATGGCTGAACAAATAAGAAAAGTAATGAGATTTTCCGGTCCTAGAATGTTGCTTTATCACCCAATAACAGCAATAAAACATATTATAGACACAATAAGGAGTTGATTTTTTGAAATATTTATACATAGCACTTGGATTATTATCAATGGCTGTAGGTGCAGTTGGGGTGGTACTTCCCCTTTTACCTACAGTACCATTTCTACTTTTAGCCTCATTCTTTTTCGCCAAAGGTAGCGATAGATTCCATAACTGGTTTAAATCTACAAAACTTTATAAAAACCACCTTGAAAGTTTTGAGAAAAACAGAAGTATGACATTAAAAACAAAACTTTGTATTGTACTTCCAGTTTCATTTATGCTTTGTATGGCATTTTTAATGATGCACAACTCTATTGGCAGGGCAACTATAGTAGTTCTCTTAATTGTAAAATACTATTATTTTATATTTAAAATTAAAACTATATCTCCAGTAAAGATAGAAAAATAGTCAAAAGGCTATGGGATTAATTTTCTCCCATAGCTTTTCTTTTTGCATCTAAATATGCAACAGCTGAAAGTCCAGCTATGTTGCCCTGTCCTGCTGCCTTTATATATTGATATGGTCTGCCTACAATATCTCCACAAGCAAAACAGCCTTTTATATTTGTTTCCATTTGTGAATTAACTACAATATGATTATCCTTTATTTCCAAACCAGACACAAGCTGTGACGGCGGTATGCTGTCACGCAATATAAAAATACCGTCTACTTCATAATTATTTTTTTCAGTCTGTAAAGACTTAACTTTGTTTTCTCCTATTACAGCAGTTGGCTTTTCATCTATTATAGTAACTTTGTCAGATAATTTTGTTTCTTCTTTATACATGGGAATATATAAAACCTTTTCGCATACCTCTGCTAAAAATTCAGCCTCTAATTCCTCTTTTGGACTGTAACCTACTACAGCAACTGTTTTGTTTCTGTACAACGGTGCGTCACAAGTAGCACAATAGCTTACACCTCTGCCTAAAAGCTCATTTTCTCCTTTAAAAGCCTTTCCAGTAACTATACCTGTAGCGACTATTACTGTTTCAGCCTCATAAATATCCTGTGAAACCTGTAATCCAAAATAACTTCCCATTGGATATACAGCATTTACTTTTCCATCTGTAATAGTAATATCCATAGAGTTAATGTGGTTTTCAAATGCTTTTGCCAAATCTTTTCCTGAAATAGCTGGTAAGCCTAAATAATTCTGTATTTGGTGTGCTTTTTGTACTTTATCACTAAAATTAGGATTTCCTATTAATAATATTTTCTTATTTCTAATTTTTGCAGTTATTGCAGCTGACAATCCAGCTGGTCCTGTACCTATTATTGCTATGTCATATCTTTCCATAAACATTTCTCCTAAAAACCTTAATTTCTATATTTACATTTTATCAAATACCATTCCTTTGTCAATAATTTTTATTGTTTCCAAAATTATAAAATTTATATTTGCCATTAACTTCATACTATGATATAATCGTTTTACAAAATTGTATATAGGGTGTGCCTGAATTACAGAAGACTGCCGAAATAGACTCATATTACTATGGGTTTATTTCGGTTTTTTTATTTTATGTTGGAGGTTATATGATGAATATAATGATTGATAACTACGACTCGTTTGTCTACAACCTGTCTGCCTATTTTCAAGAATTGGGACAGGATATAAAGGTAATAAGAAATGACAAAGTGACAATTAATGAACTTAAAAATATAGAAGATTTAAGTGGAATAATAATATCTCCCGGTCCGGGTAATCCAAAAGATGGTGGTATTTCAGAGGAAGTTATAAAATATTTTTGCAATAAAGTTCCTATTTTAGGTGTATGCTTAGGTCATCAAATTATTGCCCATTCCTTTGGTGCTAAGGTTTGTTGTGGTTCTACGCCAGTACATGGAAAAGTAACTGAAATAACAAATAACGGTACAGGACTTTTTAATAATCTTCCAAAACACTACAATGTAACAAGATACCATTCCTTGATAGTAGATAAAGCCTCCCTACCCGATGAGTTAAATATTGATGCCATTTCAAGTGACGGTGCAATTATGGCAATTTCCCACTATAAGTACCCGATTTATGGAATACAATTTCATCCAGAGGCTGTTTTAACAGAAAATGGGCACGAAATACTAAATAACTTTATTGCAATATGTCAACAATGGAGGTATAAAAATTGTCTTTAAAATATAAAAAGCTGAAAAAATATTTTCCCGCCGAAATATTATATTCCCACTTTCACAATACAAAGTCCGTTTTTCTGGATTCTTCTTTAAAGAATAAATATGGCAAATACTCTGTAATAGGTTTATATCCCTATTTGGAAGTAAAAGAAAGTAACAATATTTTAAAAATAAATGATAAGGAAATAAAAGGAAATTTATTAGATTTTTTAGACAGCTATATTAAAGAAAATAAACAGGAAAATAATACTGAACTTCCTATTATTAGTGGTGCTATAGGCTATTTAACCTATGACTATGGTAGAAAATTTGAAAGTATATCTTCAAAACATAATAAAGAAGTGAATATACCTGATGCTTTATTTACATTTTATGACCTGTACATAATTGAAGATTTAGAAAAAAGAGAAATTTACATTTCTACTCAAGAAAAATTTAATTCCATAGAAAATTATGAAAACAAAATAGAAAATATATTAAATAAAAATAACATAAGCTCTGATGAAAATACAATTTGCAATATTACTTCCAACTTTAATAAAAATGAATACTTAAATGCTGTAGAATCTATGAGAAATTTTATTAAAACTGGAGATATTTATATTGCAAATATGACAAGGCAAATTAAAATAGAAAGTAACAGAAAGCCTTATGATATTTTTTGTTATTTAAGAAAACATAATCCCTCTCCTTTCGGTGGTTATTTTAATGACGGCAATTTTCAAATTGTAAGTGCATCTCCAGAAAGATTTTTGGAAGTGCGAAATGGTATAGTAGAAACACGCCCAATAAAAGGCACTAGAAAACGAGGTGCAACCCCTAAAGAAGATATACTATTGAAAAAGGAATTGGAAAATTCCGAAAAAGATAAAAGCGAGTTATTAATGATAGTTGACCTAGAGAGAAACGACTTAAACAGAGTATGTAAGGCAGGAAGTGTAAAGGTAAGTGAATTATTTAATGTTGAAGAATATGCAACTGTCTTTCATCTGGTATCAACTGTTCGTGGAGAATTAAAAGAGGATAAAACTGTTATTGACCTGCTTAAATCTACTTTCCCCGGTGGCTCAATAACTGGTGCACCTAAAATTCGTGCTATGGAAATTATAGACAAGTTAGAGCATAGTCAAAGAGGTTTGTATACAGGCTCTATGGGATATTTGGCACTAAATGGGGATTGTGATTTAAACATTGTAATTCGCACATTGGTTCACAAAAATGGCATTTATAATTTAGGTGTAGGTGGTGGCATTACCTATGAATCAAATCCGGAATTTGAATATGAGGAAACTGAACAAAAAGCAATAGCACTTATAGATGCTATTACAGGAGGAAAAACAGATGAACAATAATTTAAAAATAACAGCAGACGAAGGTTACTGGTTTGGACTGGGAGCATTTGAAACAATTTGGGTCTACAAAAATAAGGCTGTTTTTATTGAGGAACATTTAGACAGATTAAAAAATGCCGTTTTCTACTTAAACATAGTACAAGAACCTATTGACCAATGGATTGATAAGCGAAAAAAAGAAATAGAAAAATATATTTCAGAAAATCCAATGGAAAATTGTGTACTAAAATTAACAGTATCAAAAGAAAATATTACTATTACATCAAGAAAAAACACATATACTACAGAACAGTACGAAAAAGGGTTTGAACTTGAGTATAGCAATATAAGAAGAAACGAAACTTCCCCTTTTACATATATGAAAACATTAAACTATAGCGATTGCATATGGGAAAAACGAAAAGCAAAAGAAAATGGTTTTGACGAGCCTATATTTTTAAATACAAAAGGAGAAATTTGCGAGGGAGCAACAACTAATATATTTTTCGTTTCAAAGGATAAAATTGTAACCCCTCCTGTATCTAGTGGACTTTTAAACGGAATAATGCGACAATACATAATGAAAATAGCAAATGTAGAAGAACGCATTATTAGGCCTGAAAATATTAGCGAATTTACAGAAATATTCCTTACCAACTCACTTTTAGGTATTATGCCTGTAAAAAGATTGGGAGAACATACTTTCAATTCAAGAAATATTGCAAACAAACTTATAACAGAATACCACAAAAATTTATAGACAAAAAAAGATTGAATCCCCACTAAGAGGACTCAATCTTTTTTCCGTTTATTCTTCCTTTACTTTAACATTACCTTTTTTAATAATAGCTGTATAAAGGAAAATTCCTAAGAATACTAATGCTACTATTATACCAATAGGATAAGCTATTGCTGTACCAAGATTTAAGCATTCTGGAGCATAAACAAAATATGTTGCTGATACAGCTGACATAAATGTTGCTGGGAATACTGTAATCCAGTAGAACTTTTTATTCTTATACAAGTACATTGATGCTGCCCATAACGCAATCATTGCCAAAGTCTGATTTGACCAGCTGAAATATCTCCAAACAATATTGTAGTTAAGCTGACAAATTATAGCACCAACAAGTAATAACGGCACACAAATAACCAAACGCTTCTTGTAAGATTTCTGATTAATCTTGAACCAGTCTGCAATAACTAATCTTGCTGAACGGAAAGCGGTATCGCCAGATGTAATTGGACAAGCAATAACACCAATCATAGCTAATATGATACCAACGCCACCCATTGTCTTTAAACATACATCATAAACTGTAGCAGCCTGACCAGAGTCAGTTAACAACTGTGTTAAACCTGTCATTAAACCACCAGTTTTTTCATAAACTGCACAACCAGCAGCAGCCCAAACTAAAGCTATAATACCTTCACTAACCATAGCACCATAGAATACTAAATGTGACTGCTTTTCAGACTTACAGCATCTAGCAACCAATGGAGACTGTGTAGCGTGGAAACCAGAAATAGCACCGCAGGCAACTGTAATAAACATAACCGGCCAAACAGGTGTACCAGCTGGGTGTAAGTTAGTTAATGTAATTTCAGGAATTGTATATCCATGAGTAAATATACCTACACCAACACCAATTGCCATAACAATTAAACATATACCAAACAATGGATATATTTTACCGATAATCTTATCAATAGGGATGAAAGTTGCAATAAAGTAATAAACTAAAATTATAATTAACCAAAAGTTTGTGTTTACAAGAAGTCCTGAAGCAACTCCCTGTTTACCAATTAACATCGCAATCAAACTTGCTGGACCGACTGCGAAAACAGCACCAACCATAACAAGAAGAACTACACTAAACACACGCATAATCTGTTTAACCAAACTACCTAAGTACATTCCTGTTAATTCAGAAACTGACGCACCATCATGTCGCATACTTAAAAAGCCAACTGAAAAATCATGTACGCCACCACCTAAAATAGTTCCCAATGTAATCCATAGGAATACGGATGGTCCCCATTGTGCTCCTGACAAAGCACCGTAGATAGGTCCAAGACCAGCTATGTTTAAAAGCTGTATGGTAAATAATTTCCATGTAGGCATTGTAACATAGTCAACACCATCACTTAAACGAACAGCAGGTGTTTCTCTGTCATCAGGTCCATAAACCTTTTCTACAACTTTACCGTAGATAAAATATCCACCAATTAAAATAATAAGACAACTAAAAAAACTAATCATAAGCGTTCCCTCTTTTCCCGTACTAGAAACTTTAACTCTTTAGTTCCCTCATCCCTATTTCATTTGCCTACATTATATAACCATTTTCATTTTTTGTCAATTTTATACAAATATATATTAATCATTTTCCATTTTTTATTTAAAACCCACTATTAAAGCCACTTTTCAAAAATCATATTCTAAAAAAATATTATATTTTAAAGATTTATTTTTAATTTTTATGTGTATATAGTCAAAAAAATTTATTAAATTAAGAAATTTTATCCAAATTATTTAAAAATTTATACGAGTTATTATTTTTTTGACAAAATATTCGTTTTTTCTTCATTTTTATATTGCCAAAAACACAAAAATTTGTTACCATATTCTTTATAATATTATTTCGTTTACATCAAAAATCCTAAACTGTAAACAACAAACGGAGGAAAGCAAAAATGAATTTTTTAGAAGAGCGTATCGTTAAAGACGGTATTGTGAAAGAGGGAAATGTTTTAAAGGTAGACAGTTTCCTTAATCATCAGATGGATATTCATCTTTTTGAACAAATGGGCGAAGAATTTAAGCGTCGTTTCAAAGATAAGCCTATTAACAAAATTTTGACTATTGAAGCATCAGGTATTGGTATTGCCTGTATTGTTGCAAAATATTTTAATGCCCCTGTTGTATTTGCTAAAAAAACTAAGAGTATTAATATTGAGGGCGAAATGTATATCGCTGAAGTTGAATCATTTACTCACAAGTGTAAAAATCAGGTTATTGTATCTAAAAAATTCCTTTCACCTGATGACCATGTTTTAATTATTGATGACTTCCTTGCAAACGGCTGTGCATTACAGGGCTTAATTTCTATTGTATTAGAGGCTGGTGCATCCGTTGAAGGTATTGGTATTGCTATTGAAAAGGGATTTCAGTCTGGTGGTAGAATTATCAGAAACCTTGGTTACCACTTAGAATCACTTGCTATTGTAGATAGTATGGACGCATCTAGTGGTACTGTTGTATTCCACGAACAATAAAAATTAAATAACATAAAGGAAATTTAAAAATAAATAATTCTTCAACAGACAATATTTATTGTCTTGACGGTAAAATTCCTGTTAAACAGGCTATTCCATTTGGTTTACAGTACATTTTAGCAATGTTTGTTGCAAATATTGCCCCTATATTTATTGTTGCTGGAGCTTGTGGTTTATCTAGTGAACAAAGTGCTATGCTTATTCAAAGTGCTATGCTTATTGCAGGTATTGGTACTTTAATACAGCTTTTTCCTCTTTGGAAAATCGGTTCTGGTCTTCCTATTGTAATGAGTATCAGTTTCACTTTTGTTTCTATTATGTGTTTTGTAGGTCCGACTTACGGTTACAATGCCATTGTAGGTGCGGTATTAGTTGGCGGTTTAATAGAGGGTGTTTTAGGTCTTTTGGCTAAATACTGGCTTAAACTTATTACTCCTATTGTTTCTGCAAGTGTTGTAACAGCTATTGGTTTTTCATTGTTATCTGTAGGTGCAGCATCTTTTGGTGGTGGTAGTGGTAGCGAAAATTTTGGTTCTGTTACTAACTGGATTTTAGGTTCTGTTACTTTGTTATGCTGTATCTTATTTAATATCTTTGCTAAATCATATTGGAAACAGCTTTCTGTTTTGTTTGGTCTTATTGTAGGCTATATTGTTGCTATATTTATGGGTGTAGTTGATTTTTCTGCTTTAAATAGCACATCAATAGTTACATTACCATCTATTATGCCATTTAAGCCAGAATTTAATATTAATGCCATTATTTCAGTAACATTAATATTCCTTGTATCTGCTACTGAAACTATTGGCGATACATCAGCCCTTGCTGCAACTGGTCTTAATCGTAATGCTACAGTAAAAGAAACTTCCGGCTCTATTGCCTGTGATGGTTTCATTAGTGCCCTTTCATCAGTTTTTGGCTGTCTTCCTATTACATCATTTAGTCAGAATGTAGGTCTTATAGCAATGACTAAGGTTGTCAATAGATATGCTATTGCTGTCGGTGCTATAATTATGATTCTTGCTGGGTTCTGCCCTATTTTCGGTTCTTTACTTGCAACTTTACCTGATGCTGTATTAGGTGGTTGTACTCTTATGATGTTTGGTAATATAGTTATTAGTGGTTTACAGATGATTAGTGGTTGTGGTTATTCTCAAAGAAATATTACAATTGCAGCTCTTTCATTAAGTATTGGTATTGGCTTTACTCAAGTACCAGAAATCTTCAGCATATTCCCACAGATAATTGAAAATGTATTTTCTGAAAACTGTGTTGCTGTTGTTTTCATAGTAGCTATTGTATTAAACCTTATTTTACCTAAAAATATGGAAGCAAAAGTAATTAAAGAAACTGTCAACACAGAAAATAAATAAATCCGATGACTTAAAAAGGCCCACTTCCAACCAAAACAGGGAGTGAGCCTTTTTTTATATATGCTTATACTAAAATCCCTCTTTCCTAATTAAAGAAAAGTGGGATTTTTTACGAAATATAAATCCGATAGCTTTTATGTCAAGCCACAAATTAAAGTAAGAAGTATTTAAGAATAAATAATACACTTAAAATATACATTAAGATACTAATTTTCTTATTTTCTTTTCTGTTTACAAGATGTAAAACTGTGTAAGAAATTACACCCATTGAAATACCTTCTGAAATACTAGAGAAGAAAGGCATAGCAATCATACAAATGTAAGCAGGAATAGCCTCAAAAGCATCAGCAAAATCAATATTAACAATGTTAGTTACCATATAGAAACCAACAACGATAAGTGCTGGAGCAGTTGCAAATGAAGGAATAGCAAGGAAAATTGGTGAGAAGAATAATGCTAAACCAAATAAGATTGCAGTAGTTAAAGCTGTTAAACCAGTTCTACCACCTTCTGTTACCCCTGATGCACTTTCAATATAAGTAGTAGTTGTTGATGTACCTAAAACAGCACCAAAAGTAGTAGCAATAGCATCTGCAAGTAATGCACCCTTAATCTTTGGAAGTTTACCGTCTTTATCTAAAAGACCAGCCTTAGAAGATACACCAATAAGAGTACCGATTGTATCAAATAAGTCTACAAATAAGAATGCAAATACAACTACGATAAAGTTTACAAGGTTGTCTTTGCCTGAAATAACATCAGTAAATCTAATCTTAAATGCTACTTCCTTAATATCGCCTAAAGCAAAGCTAACGATGCCACTAGGAATTAATGAATAGAAACCAGCATCTGGATTAGGAATATATAAGCCAGCAACCTGACAAATAATACCTAAAATCCAAGTAGCAAGAATACCTAAAAGGATATTACCCTTTACATTCTTAGCAACTAAAATACCTGTAATAAGAGTACCGATAATCGCAAGTAATACCGTAATACCTACATCGTGCATACCTACACTACCGGCTGTAAGATTATTGGCTGCTACATAGCCATCAACAGAGAAAAGTGATAATCCATTAGTTACAATATTGGCATTCTTTAAACCAATAATTGCAATGTAAAGACCAATACCAACAGAAACAGCTGTCTTTAATGTTAAAGGAATAGCATTGAAGATTGCAGTTCTAATGTTAGTAACAGATAATAAAATGAAGATAACACCTTCTACAAATACAGCTGAAAGAGCTATTTCCCAGCTGTAACCCATACCAAGAACTACAGTATAGGCAAAGTATGCGTTAAGTCCCATACCTGGTGCTAAGGCAAATGGATAATTGGCAAATAACGCCATAAGTAATGTACCAAAAAAGGCTGAAAGTGCTGTAGCAATAAATACACCATTTGAATACATACCTGTCGCTGATAAGATGTTAGGGTTTACTGCAAGTATATAAGCCATTGTCATAAAGACTGTAATACCTGCAAGAATTTCCGTCTTAACATCTGTGTTGTGTTCTTTAAGCTTAAAAAGCTTTTCAAACATAGGTCGTTCCTCCCTTAAAAATATTAAATTTTACTTACTAAACAATTAGATTGATTTTTTCGACACAGGTCAAGCATAATTGTTAAATTTCTGCAAATTATATAGCTAATGTGTCAATTTTTGGTAATAATTGTAATACAAAAACTAAATTCTAAACTTTTTCAATTTTTATTAATATGCCCTTTTTTCTGCATTTTACTTTACAAAAAAAGAAGAACACCTGTTTAAAGATGTTCTCCTTTAGAATATTATTTAGATGCCTTTAAAGCAACCTTTCTGTAAGTATCAAAGTTCATCCACTTGCTAAAGAACTGGCTAGAACCCTCTGAGTCCTTATATTCTTTAAGGAAGTTTTCTACATCTTCCTGTGAATTAACCTTTATTTCAAAACCTCTACCATTTACAACTGGAGTGTTTTCATACTTATACTGAGATACTTCAACAATATCCTTAATCTTCTTATCTCTTATACTAACAGCAACGCCGTCACGAAGTACAATAATATCGAATGTATCAGGATACTTGTAGCTTTCGCCCTCTGTTGGAATTTCATCACCAATAGTGTATGTATTCTTAACTGGCTGATACTTTAATACAGATAAACTTTCTACACTATAATAGAATTCTTCAAAAATATCACCTCTTGCCTCTAAATCACCATTCTTAAATGATGCTCTATCAGAGAAAGAACCAGCCTTTTCGCTTAAATCTTCAACAACACCACAAGCTGATGTCATATTTGAAACTCTATCAATAAGAATAAGTTCGCCTAATGTCTTATGGTATTCAAACTTGTCTGCAACAATAGGTTCAGCAAGCTGAATTTCGCAAAGTGCAATACCATTCTTAGTTAATGATTCAGCCTTAATATGTTCCCCTGTGTTTACATCAACAGCATAGTTAATCTTTTCAACTACACCAGGAATAGACTTTGTACCGAGCTTTACAATATAGTCCTTACCAGGATATAAAGGTTCATCGTCCATCCATAAAAGTGATACAGTAAGCTTGCCATAAGGTGCAAGATTAGTACCCTTTACAAGTACGCAACCTCTTGAAACATCAACTTCCTTATCAAGTGTAATTGTAACAGGCTGACCCTTGAAAGCAGTATCAGAAGACTTGTCACCTACAATGATTTCCTTTACATGAGCCTTTTCATTACTTGGTAATGTTATAAGTTCATCGCCTACATTAATGCTACCTGATTCAATCTGACCCTGGAAACCTCTGAAGCTGTGGTTTGGACGGCAAACTCTCTGAACTGGCATATAGAAACCCTGTTCTTCATTCTTTTCAGATACATCAATATTTTCAAGATATGGTAAAAGAGCCTCGCCTTTGTACCAAGGGATATTTTCAGACTTAACCGTTACATTATCGCCCTCTGTAGCAGAAAGAGGAATTACTTGAACATTTTCAAGAGAAAGTTCTTTCTTGAGTTCTTCAATCTGACCAGTAATTTTGTTAAATACTTCTTCGTCATAACCTGCAAGGTCCATTTTATTTACAGCGAAAACAAAGTATCTGATACCCATAAGCTTACAAATTCTTGCATGGCGTCTAGTCTGAACAAGAACACCCTGTGTAGCATCAATAAGAATTACAGCAAGGTCTGCAAAAGATGCACCAACCGCCATATTTCTTGTATATTCTTCGTGACCTGGTGTATCAGCAACAATAAAACTTCTGTTGTCTGTTGTGAAATATCTGTAAGCAACATCAATTGTAATACCCTGTTCTCTTTCAGCCATAAGACCGTCTAAAAGAAGTGAGTAGTCAATCTTACCACCTCTGCTACCTACTTTACTATCAAGCTCAAGGGCCTTTTCCTGGTCTGTATAAAGGAGCTTTGAGTCGTATAAAATATGTCCGATAAGTGTTGACTTTCCGTCATCTACACTACCACAAGTTATGAATTTAAGTAATCCTTTCATTTTAGAAATAACCCTCCCTCTTACGGCGTTCCATACTACCGGCAGCTTCGTTATCTATTACTCTTGAAGTTCTTTCAGAAGAAACTGCACTTAATGTTTCATCAATAATTTCATCTAATGTTGTCGCTGTAGATTCAACACCACCTGTTAATGGATAACAGCCAAGTGTTCTAAATCTTACTGACTTGTAAACTGGCTTTTCGCCTTCTTTAAGACGGAATCTGTCATCATCAACCATAATGATGTTACCATCTCTTTCAACAACTGGTCTTTCAGCTGCAAAATAAAGAGGTACAATGTCAATATTTTCTCTCTTTATGTACTGCCAAATATCCTTTTCTGTCCAGTTAGAAATAGGGAAAACTCTCATACTTTCGCCCTTTTCAATTTTAGTGTTGTATAACTTCCACATTTCTGGACGCTGGTTCTTAGGGTCCCAAGCATGGTTTTCATTTCTGAAAGAGAAAATTCTTTCCTTTGCACGAGATTTTTCTTCATCTCTTCTACCACCACCAAAGGCAGCTGTAAAACCGTACTTGTTAAGTGCCTGTTTAAGTGCCTGTGTCTTCATAATATCAGTATAAGCTGAACCATGGTCAAATGGGTTAATACCCTGCTTTACACCGTCTTCGTTTGTGTATACAATCATATCAATGCCAAGCTTTTTAGCTGTGTCATCTCTGAATTTAATCATATCCTTAAATTTCCAAGTTGTATCAATGTGCATAAACGGGAAAGGTGGCTTTTCAGGATAGAATGCTTTCATAGCAAGGTGGAGCATAACTGAACTGTCCTTACCTATTGAATAAAGCATAACTGGTTTTTCGCACTCCGCCGCAACCTCTCTTATAATATATATGGCTTCTGCCTCAAGCTCATCAAGATGTGATAATTCGCTCATTTTTTACTACCTCCAATTCTTAATATTTGTTAGATTCTTTCTGATTTATATCTATCTCGCTGACATTTCCGTCTGGAGATTCAATAACCCACTTTAATATATCGCCACTTTTTTCAGTATGAACAAGACTGCCCATACCTCCAATATCGGCTCCAAGATAAAAACCTATTGCATGGGCCTTACATTCTTTTATACAAGAAGTACAACCCCAGCAGTCCTTTGGATATTTTATGTATGCCTTATTATTTTCGTCTGTTTTAATAAGGCTACCAGGACATACGACACTACATTTCTTACAGCCTACACATTTGTTTTTATCAATTATTATGCTCATAAGTCGTACCTCCTTCTACAATATCTCTAAGAATGATTTTTATTTCGCCATTTTCAAGTTTTGAATTAACATACTTATTCCAATTTTCATTATCCTTTTCTGGATAATCAAGGTTTTCAGCAAAACTATGCCATCTTGTTTCTTTTCTTGCCTTTAAGTGAGCAATTACACTTCGGCAAACAACAAGTCGTTCTCTTAACTCATATATATATATAAGTTCCTGAAAATCACTTGCTACAAGATTTTCTGACAAGCTATAAAGCTGTTTAATTTTTTCATCAGCTATTTTAAGCTGTTTTTCATTAAAACGATAGTTTGTTTTAATACCGCCTGCATAAGAGTCCATAACTGTCTGCATAGCTTCTTCAATCTGTTCTGTTGTAAATCTGCTGTTTTCTCCATTTAAGAATTTTAAAACTTCATTCTTATGATTTTCAACATCATTTTTAGATAATTCTTCTGCCTTAAAGTTTTTAATATCTTTAAGTACAGTAAGACCAGCGATTTCGCCCTCTGCTAAAGCACCTGTTACATATTTCTGAGGTGCACCACCGGCTACATCTCCGGCAGCATAAAGACCCTTTACAGTAGTTCTTCTTTCTGTATCAATCCAGTAGCCACTTGCTGTATGACCACCTACAATATAAGGTTCTGTACCTTCAATTTCTACATTTTGTTCTGAAGGATTTTTGCCACTTTCTATCCACTTTAAAGTCTGAGATGGTGCCATATTTAAATAGGCTTTTTTCAAATCTTCATCTTGTTCGTGGCTTATGCCCTCTGTTCTTAAATAGCAAGGTCCTCTACCTTCAATATTTTCATTTACTGTTCCGTAAACTCTTTCAGAAGTTGTAAGACCGTACTTTGTTTCGTAAACTTCTCCAAGAGAGTTTACTTGCTTTGCACCAACACCCTGTGCAAGTGTACCAGTTGGAGCTATTGTATCCTTACATCTCAATGCTATAAATCTCATTTCAAATGTAGTCATTTCTGCTCCGGCTTTTATACCCATAGCATAGCCAGCACCTGTGTTAAATGGTGGATACCACATTTTGTGTCTTGAAAATCCTGGATTGTTAGGTTTGTAAAGACCAGATGCACCACCTGTGGCAACAATAACAGCCTTTGCCTCAATAGTATAGAAAGTATCGTTTTCAATACCAATACCGTAAGCACCAATAACCTTGTTATCCTTTACTGCAAAGTCAATAATATCAACTCTATTAAGTACCTTTACATTCGGACAGGAATTAGTTGCCTCTGCTATTATAGGCTTTATATTTTCGCCATTAATTTTAAGGTTTCTATTTCCTCTTGTAACATACTTTCCATTTTCATCTTTTAATATTACAAGGCCCAATTCTTCAAGTCTTGCTGTAACAGCATTAAGTCTTTCACTCATTGTAAGAAGTAAATCTTCTCTCACAATGCCGTCTGCATCTTTCTTTGCATAGTCTACATAATCCTGTGGCTTTCTGCCCTCTGTTATGTAAGCATTAAGTGCATTTACACCTGCTGCAAGACAACCACTTCTTTTAATATGAGCCTTTTCACATATTAAAACCTGTGTTTCTGGAGATTTTTCAGAAATAGTAATAGCTGCATAACAACCAGCTGTACCGCCACCTATAATAAGCACATCTGTTTTAAGTTTTTCGCTTTTTAAATTCTTGTAATCTGCCATATTATATTCCTCTTTTTTAAATAATCATTGAATTTTCGTTTAATGCCTTATTTTCAATAAGATATGCCTTGTCACCAGCTGTCACAAACATTCTATAAATAAATACATCAACCTTTTCTCCTGCCTCAATAGGGTTTTCATCAAGTCCACGCCTAGCAGTAAAAACATTATCCTTGCATCTTACTGTAAGTTCTATGTTATTACCTCTGAATGAAACTCTTTCTACAACACCCTCTGCTGCGGAAGTTTTATATTTCTGAACTTCGTTTTTCTTTGTAATCTTTACAAATTCAGGTCTTAAAATAGCTGACTCAGCATTTTCAATTTCATCAAATGTACTGAAACCTGTATAGTTTTCAATTAAAGAAGTCTGTCCAAAGAATGATGCAGCAAAAGCTGTCTGTGGATTTTGATAAATCTCAACCGGACTTCCCTTTTGTTCAACTCTACCCTTATTTGTAATTATAATTTCATCAGCAACCTCTATTGCCTCGTCTTGGTCGTGAGTAACAAATATACTTGTAACTCCTAATTTTTCAATCATTTCCTTGAGCCAACTTCTAAGTTCCTGTCTAACCTTTGCATCAATAGCCGCAAAAGGTTCATCTAAAAGAAGTAATTGAGGATTTGGAGCTAAAGCTCTGGCAAAGGCAACTCTCTGTCTTTGACCACCTGAAAGCTGACTAGGAAATCTATTGTCAAGACCTTCAAGACCAATTAACTTAATAAGTTCCTTGACTCTTTCATCAATTTTCTTCTTGCTTACCTTTTGAACTCTAAGACCAAAAGCTATGTTGTCATATACTGTCATATATCTGAATAAGGCATAATTCTGGAAAACGAAACCTATTCCTCTTTTACTTGCCGGAATATCGTTTACAACTTTTCCATCAATTATTATATCACCACTATCTGGATGTTCAAGACCAGCTATCATTCTAAGTATTGTAGTTTTACCACTACCACTTGGTCCTAACAAAGCTACGAGCTTACCCTTTTCAATTCCAAAATTTACATTATTTGATGCTTTATAATCGCCAAAAACTTTATTTATATTTTTTAATTCTACATACATTTAACATTCCTTCTTTCCCTTGTATTCAATGACACTTCTTATTATCAATATTAAAACAGCCATCATTACAAGTATTGAGGCTACTGCAAAAGCAGGCACATACTGAAACTCATTAAAAAGTATCTCTACATGGAGAGGGAGTGTATTTGTCTTTCCTCTCAAGTGACCAGAAAGTACAGAAACAGCACCAAACTCTCCCATTGCTCTTGCAGCACAAAGTACAACACCATAAAGGAATGCCCATTTTATATGAGGGAATGTAACCTTTCTAAATATTGTAAAACCACTTGCTCCCATAAGAGCTGCTGCTTCTTCTTCGTCTGTACCCTCTGCCTCAAGAACTGGTATAAGTTCTCTTGATATAAAAGGAAAGGTTACAAAAACTGTAGCAAGTATAATACCAGGAACAGCAAATACAACTTTAATTCCCATACTCTGTAAAGCAGGATATAAAATACTCTGTCTACCAAATGTAAGTACAAATATTAAACCGGCTATAATAGGAGATATTGTAACTGGTAAGTCAATAAGTGTTGTAAGAAATTTCTTACCTTTAAAATTAAACTTTGTAATCGCCCAAGAGGCAAATACACCAAACACAGTATTCACAACAACTGCAAAAACTGTTGCCTCAAGTGTAAGAAGAACTGCACTTATAGTATATTTATCCGTTACAGCCTCTCTGTATTTTTCAATTCCATCTCTGAATGCCTCTGCAAAGACTATGTATAAGGGAAGAACAAGAAATAAAAAAACAAATATAAGACAAATTGCGATTAATGTATATTTAACTAATTTTGATTCATTTTTCTTCATCTTATCTTCCTCCGTTTAATATTTTTGTATTCCTTGCTTGTATAAAGTTTATAAGGAATAAAAGTGCAAATGCAAATACTAACATTACAAGTGCTATTGCTGTTGCACTAGCATAGTCATATTCCTGAAGTTTTGACATAATAATAAGTGGTGTAATTTCTGTTTTAAATGGCATATTACCTGCAATAAATACTACACTACCGTATTCGCCAATACATCTACCCATAGCAAGACCAAAACCTGTTAATACAGCTGGTCTTATTTCTGGAAAAATAATTTTTCTGAATATTGTAAATCTGCTTGCACCAAGTACGCCAGCAGCCTCCTCATAGGAGTAATCTAATTTTTCCAAAACTGGCTGAACAGAACGCACAACAAATGGAATACCTACGAAAATAAGTGCAACTGTTATACCTATTCTTGTGTAGGCAATTTTTATTCCATACTTAGCAAATATGCCACCTATAAGACCTTGGTCAGCTGTAAGTGAAGTAAGTGCAATACCGGCTACTGCTGTAGGTAATGCAAATGGAAGTTCTATCATACCGTCTAAAACTCTCTTAAATGGAAAATCATATCTTACAAGAACCCAAGCAAGAATAACACCCATAACAGCATTTATTGCTGATGCTATGAAAGCTGTTAAAAAACTAACCTTAAAACTAGCAAGGACTCTCGGCTTTGTAATAACATCTATAATCTCGCTTAAACTCAAATTAGCAGTAAATACTATTAATGACGCTAATGGTATTATAACTATGATACTTAACATTGTAAGAGTTACACCCATTGAAAGTCCAAAACCAGGTATTACTCTTTTATTCCTTTTACTCATACTACATCACCTATTTTTTCTCATAAATTTCATCAAACACTCCACCATCGGCAAAATGCTTTTCCTGTACGGCGTCCCAGCCACCGAAGTCCTTTATTGTAACTAAATTTACATTAAGATTAAATTTATCACTATATTCTTTAAGAATATTTTCGTTTGATGGACGATAATAATTTTCAGCAGCTATTCTCTGTGCCTCATCTGAATAGAGGTACTGTAAATATTCAGTAGCTACATCTCTTGTGCCTCGTCTATCTACAACATCGTCAACAACAGCTACTGAAGGCTGTGCAAGTATACTTATACTTGGTGTAACAATTTCATAATCGTCTGGGTGGTCCTTAATTGAAAGATACGCTTCATTTTCCCAAGCAAGGAGTACATCGCCCTGTCCGTTTTCTACAAATGTAGTTGTTGCACCTCTTGCCCCTGAATCAAGTACAAGAACATTTTGGTAAAGTTTCTTAACAAAATCCTTTATCTGTGTTTCATCACCGTTGTATTTCTTATTGGCATAAGCCCAAGCTGCAAGATAATTCCATCTTGCACCGCCTGAAGTTTTTGGATTAGGAGTTATAACCCCGACACCGTCTTTTACTAAATCGTCCCAATCTTTAATATTTTTAGGATTTCCTTTTCTTACAAGGAAAACAATTGTTGATGTATAAGGCGAACTATCTTTATCAAATTTATTTATCCAACCATCATTTATAAGTCCTGCCTTTTGAATAGAAGTTATATCGTATTCAAGAGCTAAAGTAACTACATCGGCATCAAGACCATTTGCAACCTCAAGAGCTTGCTTACCAGAACCACCATGAGATTGAGTAACTTCAACATCTTGACCAGTTTTTTCTTTCCAATGTTTTGCAAAAAGTTCATTATATGATGTATAAAGTTCTCTAGTTGGGTCATAGGAAACATTTGTTATTGAAACCTTTCCGTCTTTTTCTGCCGAAGCACTTCCACAACCTGTAAGAACTGTTGTTGTTAATAATACTGCTGATAATATAATTCCTAATAATTTTCTTTTCATTTTTTGCACCTCGTTATTGCTGTATTTTTTCATTACCTGTACTGTTAATTGGTTACATCATACAGAGGCAGTCTATTAATCCTCCAGCAACAACATAATACAGTTTTCCGTTTTTAAATTTTTGCATTTTACTGCCTCCTTTTTATCAATTCTTACTTTTCCTATTTATCTTATAGGAATAATGTATATAAGATACTCTATAATTCTCCATTTGTCAATAGTTTTTTGATAATTTTTCCAAAAAAATTATTTTTTCGGTATCAAATATTATCTTAAATATGTATGAAACCCTGTATTTTACTATGTTTTCAAGTAAATCACTTAATTCATATATTATTTATAGGAATAGTATATATTTTTTATTCAATTAAGTCAATAATATTACCTGTGAATTTTTTCTAAAATTTTTCATATATGAATACAGGAATTATTTTGGTCGTCTGATTTATTTTCAATATAAAAACAAAAATAGCCTTTTGCAAAATATTCTTTCACAAAAGGCTATCATTCAAAAAATATTTATTATGCTAAGGGCTTGCCACTAAATACAGGGAATACATTAAATTCGCCATAGTTATCAATATGTTCCATTTCTTTTAAAACCTTCATATCTTCATCAGATATTTCAAAATCTACATTTGCATTATCCTTCATATGAGCTGGATTTCCTGTCTTTGGCAATGCAACTGTACCTAACTGTATTACATAGCGAATACAAAGCTGTGCTGTAGAAACACCATATTTTTCAGCCATAGCAGTAATGTCATTATTTTTAAGTGCTTCCCCGTGTGCGATTGGAGAATATGCTTCAACTAATATACCATTCTTATTACAAAAATCTATTAATTCAGTATTTGTATTGCTTATATGCAAGAGAATTTGGTTTACCATTGGCTTAATCTTACAATCTGCAAGAATATTTTCTAAATCGTCTTGTAAAAAGTTAGATACACCTATAGCCTTTACCTTACCGGCAGTATAAGCATCTTCTAAAGCACGCCAAACTTCCTTATTTTCTTCAAAATATCTCTTTTCTACTCTGAACTCTGCCCAAGGTTGTGGACTATGAATAATCATCATATCAATATAATCTAAGCCCATTTTAGAAAGAGTTTCATCAATAGATGCTGCTGCACTTTCATAACTTTTTGCCTCTGCTGCTACCTTACTTGTAACAAAAATTTCATTTCTAGGCAATCCACAGTTACGAACACCCTCGCCTACACCTCTTTCATTACCGTAGGCCTGTGCTGTATCAATTAATCTGTAGCCTAACTTAACAGCCTCTTTTACAGTATCTCCTGCTTTGTCATCGTCAATAAACCAAGTACCAAGTCCTAATTTAGGTATCTTTACTCCATTTGATAAAGTATAAGTTTCATTTAACATCATTTTATTTTCCTCCATTCAAAAATTATTCACTATATTCATTCTTTAGCTGTAAGTTAATGATACAACTTAGACCTAACTTCAAGTCAATACCTTTTTCAAAAATTTTTATAAAAAAATAGTATAGCAATATAAAAATCACTATACTATCTCAAAATAAATATTTATTTTTCAGCTAAATCTTTTACAATTTCTCCTGCAATAAGAAGACCCGCTATAGATGGTACAAAAGCTGTACTACCCGGAATGTCACGCCTTTCTGTACATTTGTGCTGTGCCCCTGGAGGACAAATACAATGAGTACGACAGCTTATAGACATATCTTCCAATGGTCTAGTAGGTTTTTCTTCAGAGTAAACAACCTTTAACTTCTTTACTCCTCTTTTCTTGAGTTCTCTTCTCATAACCTTAGCTAAAGGACACATACTTGTCTTGTAAATATCTGACACCTTAAACTGACTTCCATCAAGTTTATTTCCCGCTCCCATACAGCTTATTACTGGCACGCCTTTTTCCTGTGCTTTCATTATAATTTCAATTTTAGCAGTAACTGTATCAACGGCATCTACAACATAGTCATAATCTTCAAAATGAAATTCATCAGCATTTTCCGGAAGAAAGAAACACTTGTGAACCTCTACCTGACAATCTGGATTTATTTCAAGTATTCTCTCTTTCATTACATCAGCCTTATACTTGCCAACAGTTTTTCTTGTAGCTATTATCTGTCTATTAAGATTTGTAAGACAAACCTTGTCATCATCTATAAGGTCAAAAGCACCAATACCACTTCTGACAAGACCTTCACATACATAGCCACCTACACCACCAATACCAAAAACGGCTACTCTGGCATTTCTGAATTTGTCTATTGCCTCTTTGCCAACCAATAACTGTGTTCTCGAAAATTGATTTAACATTAATACTACCTCACAAACAATCATACAATTTTACATTACCCTAGTAAGTCTATGGGTTTTATAATGATTATATCTGTTTTTCATCCTAAAGTCAACGAAATGTTAAATCAGCACATATTACTACTCTTAATTTTCATATAAATTCTATTGCCACAATTCAAAATAAGTAGGCTTATACAAATTTTATTTAATTTTGGAAATTAATTTGCTGATTAGTAATAGGCGTATATCTTACCAATTTATTACTTTCTAAATCAACCTTATTCATATCTACGGCATTAATTTGATGATTTTCATAAGTAATATAATAGTAAATTCCCTTGCTTGCATTACAACAAGAAGTATAAAGTGTAATTTCATATTTACCCTCTGCCACTTCACAACAGCCTCTCTGTTGGTCTACTGACCCCAAAATATGAAAAAACTGACTTACACTTTCCACTTCTGTATCTCCTGAAACAGAATTTAACTTTGTAAATGTCACTCTAGCGAAACGAGAAGCTGAAGATAAATCCCCAGGCAAACCTATAGCACCCATACCTCTGCTGTATGTCTGCAAATTAACACCTTTGGCAAACAAATTTTCTGGCTGTTTAGGAGAAAGTCCCATATAATTGTTTAATAAAAACATTTGCTGATTGAAAGGTGGGTTATTTGTCAATACACCAACCTCGTTATCATATATGTGAAGTCCGTCACTCATAGCCTCTACGGTAATTGCTCCATTTTCATCAGCAATTATCCAATGAAGCTCTGCACAAGGAAATTTTTCACTAAATCTTGTATTTGTAATATTTATATTTGAAAGTTTTTCTTTAACCTCATATATATTGGCACATTGACTAAGAATATATGGAATAAATTCAAACTGTGCTACATTTTCCTTTTCCTCTACAATATCAGAATACACGGCATTACCTACAAAATTAAGCCCTGCCATACCAAGACCCTTTTCGTTTATTGCATCATAGTATAAAGGATAGTTTTCTGCAATATGTGCCATTCCAATAATAGCATAATGGCTGTCCACCTTACCTGTATGACGGAAATTAAACTCATAATTACGAGGTGTTATTGTAATTTCGTCGCCATAAGAAAATTCATAGTCTAAAGTTCTACCAAAATAAAAATCTTTTGTTTTATAAGTTATTGCTGTACACATTACAATAATCCCTCCTAGTTTTATTAGCCTTATATTATCATATTTATATTTATATTTCAATAAATACAAATATAGCCTATTGTCCTGCTATAAAACAATAGACTATAAATCAGAAAGACAAATTCCAATAACTTAAATTAACGAAGTTTTCAACCTCTGCCTAAAATCGCATCCATATCTTGAAGTGGATTTGTAATTGGCTGAAGATTAAATTTGTCAATAATAATTTTCAAAACACCCTCTGAAAGGAATGCCGGCATAGTAGGTCCAAGGTACATATTTTTTATGCCTAATGACAAAAGTGTAAGCAAAATACAAACAGCCTTTTGTTCATACCAAGAAAGTACCAATGTTAAAGGTAAATCACTTATGCTACATTCAAACACCTCTGAAAGTGCCATTGCAACCTTTATAGCACTATAGGCATCATTACATTGTCCCATATCAATAATTCGAGGAAGACCGTCTATTTCTCCCAGGTCTAAATCATTAAAACGATATTTACCACAGGCAAGCGTCAATACAAGAGAGTCCATCGGCGTACTCTTAACAAATTCTGTGTAGTAGTTTCTTCCTGGATTTGCTCCATCACAGCCACCTACAAGAAAAATGTGGCTTATTTTTCCGGATTTAATAGCCGAAATAATTTTGTCTGCATTAGAAAGCACAGCATTGTGAGCAAAACCTGTTGTCAACATATGCCCACCGTTAATGCCACTCATACTTCTGTCGTGTTCATAGCCACCCAACTCTAAAGACTGTTTAATTATTGGGCTAAAATCCTTGTGGCCGTCTTCGTTAGCCGAAATGTGCTTTATGTCTTCATAACCTACAACTGAAGTAGTGTAAACTCTGTCCTTGTAACTAGGTCGCCAAGGCATAAGGCAATTTGTTGTAAATAATATTGGTGCTGGAATATCTTCAAATTCCTTTTGCTGTGACTGCCAAGCCGTACCAAAGTTTCCTGCCAAGTGGGGGTATTTCTTCAATTCTGGGTAACCATGAGCTGGTAACATTTCACTATGGGTATATATGTTTATACCTTTGCCCTCTGTCTGTTGAAGTAACTGCTGTAAATCGCCTAAATCGTGACCAGATATTACAATAAAAGGACCTTTTTTAATATCTGTGTTTACTCGTGTAGGAACAGGATTTCCAAAACTCTCTGTATTGGCGGTATCCAAAAGCTCCATACATTTAAGATTTACATTACCAAACTCCATAATAAGGTCAAGCCATTCCTCTGGACTGTGTTCCTTGTTTATTTCACTTAAACCTTTGTAGAACCAACCTGTTACTTCATCGTCTTCAAAACCTAAGTTCATACTGTGATGAGCATAAGCCGCCATACCCTTTAATCCAAAAAGCAAAGTAGAACGCAAAGAAACAATATCTGTATCCCCGTTCCATAATTCCACAAGATTGTGTTCCCTAGTATCTCCTACAGAATTGCGTTCAGCCACTATCCTTTTTATAAAATTTTCTATAGCCTCATTGTCAAAATTTACATTTGTAAGAGTTGTAAATAATCCGTCAATAAATAAACGGTCAGCCTCTTTTGTTCTCATATCCTTTTCAACCATCGTTTCTGCAAGACTAATTAACTCATATACTAACTTGTCTTGAAGATTTGCTGTTGTAGGCTGTTTGCCACATACACCTGTTCGTATACACCCTTTATTTCCGGCTGTCTGCTGGCATTGGAAACAAAACATATCTGTCATAAATATATCCTCCTAAATATACTTCACTAGCTATCATTTATATTGTTTCCAATTTCTTTGTTTTATACATTTGTTTTAAAAATATGAATACAAGTACCCCTGAATTGTATGTAATATTAGAAACTACTAACAAAGATTACATTTTACAGTACTATTATAAGCAAAAAACTTATTCCATAAATATTACAGATAAAATTAATGAAATATGTAAAATGCTAGAAAAAATGAATATTATAGATTGGGATATGATTAATTACAATAAACCTATGGAATTTTTTCCTGGTTTTTATTGGAAATTAAACATACACACAGACACTATCAATCTCTATAGCCAGGGATTTAATAATTATCCAAGTAATTGGAATGAATTTATTAATATTTTAAACTATATAGGAATTGACTGTTTTAATAAAGATTGATAGTAACACTCTTATTCATTTAAAACCTTCAATAAGTATATCATTCATTCTATCATAAGGCTCAAAGAAATTTCTAGGGAAATTCAAATCTGTCCCCCTTGTAACATCAAACATAATTTCAACAATATTTCTTTATACTATATTCTATTTTATTTTATTTCCATTCTCTCCTATATTATTATTACATCTTCTGGCTCTGTCATACCACTTCCCCAGGATACAACCTCACCACTTAACCTAAGTTTATATACTCTTACATTATCTTTTAAGTACAATGTATTGATTATATATCTTAGCCTTTATTATTCTCTTTGCTAATTCCAATGAATATGTATTATCTTCACTTCTAAATATTTGTTTCTTTAGTCTGACAATATTCTTATGCCCTGTAGACTCCAATCTACCATAATATGCTCCATTTTTAGAAAAATAACTTACGGGTATTCCCATTTTTAAAAGCTCTCTTACGCACTGAGTAGTTATTCCTATATTTCCAAATAAGGCAACTGATTCCAACGTTTCTTTTGGTACTTTCTTTGTCACCCCATCCTTACAATTTACAACATAATATCCTCCATCTATCCCCATAGATGCTCCATCTTCTGTTATATAAAGATAACTCATACTACCACCCCTTCTCTTTTTCTTCGATTTTAGTAGCACCGTCCCCTATCGGGGATTTCGTTATTTATACAAGTCGCTGGATTAAAGCTATGAATTTAATCATTGAGTTTTCGTCCCCTATCGGGGATTTTGTTATTTATACCCTACCCCCTTGTAACCCTCTAAACAAGCTGGGGGCAGAGCACATTTTCGGCTTAAAAAATTTTATGTACATAAATTATGTTCTACAATTCCAAAAAAGCCTTGAAAGTGGCTTAATCAGCCTATCGGCTCAAACTTTACAGAGCAAAGTCCAAAATCATAGTTCGTATTTCTATATAATGTACACTTTCTCATATGAGGCGATACCCCAAACAAGTCAGGATCCATAAGATGATTTCCCATTTTATCGCCATTTTTGCCACCATTTCTTCTATTGCTATTCTGTTTCTTAGAATCTACATTATCCAAAATAACAGATACAGCCTCAACAGCTTCATCTTTATCATCAAACAATGAATATGTAACAGTTTTTGACTGGTAGCCAACTCCTCCACCAATATATAAAGGATTCAACTTTGTTGAAACTTTTTCTAAAGAATATGCTGACAAAAATTTATCATATGTGTTATTATACATCAATCCAATAGAATTTTCAATATCTTTTAAAGAATAATCACAAAATTTTTCATCAATTTCCAATGTAAATTCTATAGTAGTATTAGGCTTAATACATTCCCTTAACACCGGAAGTTGTCTTTCCCTCTTTTTAGAATCTGTATGCATAGGCAAAGTATCCAGCTTCGCACACATTATTATATCTTTTTCTGATAATGGACTGCTATCACTTACTCTAATTCCTGTAAATTTACTATATAGCTTATCCCTATTATCATCTATAAAGCCAGCCTTTTTTTCTATACTATTGGCAACTCCAGCAAGATAACCTTTTCTATTTTTATAAGTTTCGTTTTTAGTTTGCAATGCCATAGCTGAATATTTTTTATTATTTGCTATTAATTCAGCATTAAGTATTGCATTTCTTAAAGCTCCCTTTATGCTACTTCCAGGAAGATAAGGTTTATTGTAAGCGTCCTTAATACATGTAGATATTTGTGTACCTCTTTGTTTCATATTAAAATCAACATAATAGCTGTACTTAGCCCAATCAGCATAATCATTTAATAATTCATTATCTTTTATGAAACTATATAAATCTGAATATCTGTTATTTAACATAAAATCTTCATAGGCTTCCAGTTTACCTAATTTTCTTAATCCTTGAAACATCTTAAATGTATCCATAACATACATCATTTTATTATTTATATTTAAAACATAATCTGACTTTTCCAATCTTCCACCATCGCCTACAAACACAGGACCCATAGTTTTAATGATACCTTTGTAACATTTCATTATTTAACTCACCTCCTTATAAACTTATAAATATAGGCTTAGCATATCTATATACAGCATGTCCTCCATTGCACGATACATCGAATATATCCCCATCAAACCTATTTTTGAAACACGAACCACTCTTAAAACAATAAAAATCATTTTTCTTTAAGAAATTTCCATTGTCTTTATTGTATGTATAGGAAGCTGCAAAACCACTTCTCTTAACCAAAGAATAGCTTGCCTCATCAAGTGCCTTATTAAGTTCGTTTTCCTTTGCCATAGATACTGACAAAGTCATACAATTACTGGTATTTTTCTTTAGTCTATCTTCGAATAGCACTGGTTCTGTAGTATATTTAAAACTGCCTAATCCCGAAGACACTTTTCCTCCAATTCCTTTATAAGAAAGACTATCCATTATTATTTTAAAATCTTTTACATAGTCTTCTGCAATTTTGGCTATGAAATATAAACCACACTCGTCATCAAATTTATATACACCAACATTATAGGGCTCATTATCTGTATCCTGTTTTACACTTACCTTTGCCTGTATTTTTGATTTTCCAAATTTCAATTCAAAAGGTTCATATTCTCCCTTTATAAAATCATCTAAATCATCTACACATATGTAATTAAGATTTTTAAATTTCTTTTTCATTACAGAATTTCCATCTTCCTTACATTCAATGTGTAAAACTGGCTTAGGAATATATAAATCATCACCACAATACGGCATAGCATCAGATAAGGCAAGTTCACCGTTATTCGCTCTATTATACAGTTCATTTGCATAATCTATTCCATTAATTTCTAAGGCTTCTTTGAAAAGTGCTGAAAATAAAGTATCTGCATAAAACGTCATTCCAGTTGAATCTAACCTGCCATTACCAAAATGCACAGCTGTATTAAATATTAGCTTAAAGATAAGATACTTCATATATCATCATCCTTTCAATGCGTCATTAATCTCGCCTAGCAAATCCTCACTAACATTTCCTATAACACATTCTGCTGATAAATTGTTAAATTTCACCTTGCCGTAACCTCTTGAACCATGTCCTCCAAGATAATCAAACTCAAGCAATTTAAAACCCTCTGCAAGCATTTTCATATCTTCTAAAGCTTCATCTTCTTCCTTAAGATTGTAAATAATATCCATTGAATACTTACAACCTCTTATTGTTCTTTCAATCTGTCTTGGATTTGCTACACCTGATAGACGATTTATAGTATTTTCAAATTTTGTTTCTGTAGTTGTATATACATTCAGACTATTAAGTTCATCCTTATTTGATATTGTCATATCAGAAAATATAAGTCGACTTGGTTTATCTACACTTCCAAACAGTCTTTTAATCTCATCACAATCATCATCTGCTCCATTTGCGTTTTTTATGCTATATCTAGCTCCCAACATTGAACGAAGTTTGCCCTTTAATGAACTACCTGGAATAATTGATTCATTTGTAATAATATCTTTTATAACCGGAGAATCTGCTGCACCAATAGCTGCAAACTCACCACCTGTACCAATATGTAAACCTGTTAAAAGCTCAATCTCACCATTAATCCTAATTTTATTCAGCATAATAAATCCTCCCCTTATTTTTCATTAGTATAATATTTATGATATGCTACAAGTGCTTCTGTGTAATTACAAATCAAAAGAAGCTTAGCTCTACTATCCTGTACTATTTTTAAATAACCTATTAGTCTAACATCATTTAAAAACTTTTTAACATTAGCATCTCTACCTGCCTCATAAGCCAATTTCATTCTAACATATTGAACATGGCTCTGAGTTTCTACACTTAACTTTTCATTTCTATCCTTCTTAATCATAGCATAAAGCTCATTCATTAATGAAAGTATATTTCTTATTTTATTGGTCTTTATTAATATTACACCTTTACTATCCTTATCTAGTCCTTTTATCCTCTCCTCTGCTATTTCTACATAATTTGTCTTACTAAGAGATACACTTTTCTTAACTTCTCCATTATTATCTGTCATTTCCATTTACCTCCCTTTCTCTGTTCATATAAACATAGATATATATTGCTGTTACTAACTGTCTACAATCTCTTGGACTCTGTATCCAGTTGTACATTTTCTTTGCAAAATTGTTATAAGCATTCAATCTCTCTTGCAATTTATTTTCATCTGTATTTTTTTCATTAGGTCGTAATCTAGCAATTAAATATGCAAAACGAGCTATATTAAGTCTGTTTTCTTCTTTTTTACTTCTAATAAGTGTCAGCATTTTATAGAGCATTGCCTTTGAATGTACCCCATCTACAGATATAAATTCCTTTATTGCTTTAAGTTTTTCTCCCAAAACGCAATCTATAAACTCATCCCAATTATATGTTGAAGTGTCATCAAACAATGTTACAGCATTCTTTTCTCCATTTCTGAATTTTTTACTTATATCTTCCAGTTCCCCTGTTTGCTTAGCCATAGCAGCAATCGGATACTTTTCAGGATAAATACCTATACCTGCTGATATTGTAAGTTTACCTTGGCTGAATTTCTTTAAACTAGTATGTAGGTCTATTGCAAATCCTATAATATCGTCCCAACCACCTACTACAAACACATCATCTCCACCTGAATATACAATTACAGCATTTCTATTTTTTTGTTCTTTATCTGAATAAAGTTGGTACACTCCACTTGCCAATATTTTATTAATATGAAGTTTAAAGAACTCTGACAACTTTCTTGAAAATACAGCTGTTCTTGTTATACATATTTCATTCTCACCAAATCCGGATACAAAAGCCTGTCCCAAATTGTCAATATCAGCTCGTATAACACCTAATCTTTTAATACCGTCTGATTTAGCAACCAAATCGCCAAAAGTTTTTTCAGCTGCGTAATCTCCTACCCATAAATTTTTGGATATTTTATACCCTGTATAATCTCTGTTTTTTGCATAGGACCTGATATATTGTTCAGAATTGTTCATCTGATTTTTTAGTTCATCAGCTTTATATGCTTTCATTTTACAACCAAAAGGCATTGGCACAGATTTTGTATCAGCCTCACCTTTTATAATTGTGAAGAAATTATCTCCTCTATTATCAATTATCATATCAGAAAGTGCCTCTAAGCCTATGCAGAAACTACATTTATCATCAACCAACTTGTCACTTCTATGGCATACTTTACACTCTCTGCCATGCTCCTCAGTTTTTAATCCATTTAGCTTTAATATATCTTCTGCACTATATCTTGCTAATTTTTGCTTTGACTGCTGTACATTAACTTTTCTAAACAAATCACGGTAACTACCACTTTCTTTGTTTTCAAGTTCTTCTGACGAACATTCAACATAACCAAAAGCTGTATACAATCCTATATCAAAGTTTTCCATAAACCATTGATTAAGTTCAATTTTAAAATTCTCTATTATTTTTTTACATTTACTTGTCGCTGGTACAAATATATAAGTATGTCCTCCACCTGTGTACATTACATTTGCTCTACACAAACCACATCTTTCAATTAATTCATCAACACAGTGTTCCATAAGCATTTCAAGATAAAAACTTCTTGCCCTCAAGTTTTTAAGTGCTTTTTCATCACTTATATTGTATATAAAGCTTTGTATTCCACTTAAATCAATGCTTAATAAGCCAAATACTTTTTTCTTATAAAATTCCTTTGTCTTTTTGAACAATTCTTCATTATAATTTGTAATTTCATTTTCAACTAAATATTGCTCAATACAAAGACCAAAGGCAGCTGTCATCTTAGAATGGTCATATAGTGATATATCTACATATTGACTTTTATCCGTAGATGAAGGTATAAAAGTTAAGTTGCTTTCCATTACTTGCATCAGTGAATTTATATATTCTTTTGTATAATTAATTCCTCTTATAGCATCTTTTATATTATCTACAATTTTCCCGTAAAAACTCTCACTAAAGATTATATTCTCTCCAGTAGGATAATTAATTTCAGATTTGCTTGATAAAACATCTGGCTTATATACTTTCTTTTCTTTATTACCATTTAAAATATTGAAAATACTTTCAAATGGTATATTTCTTACATATCCTCTGCTACCGTCACCATTATCTTCTCTTTGCTTTCTATCTGATGCTGATGCAATATTATCTGCTATATAGGTAATATAACAAAGGTCATTATCATCCACATTCGAATTAGCTAAAAGCTTTCCATGATGATATCTTACACAATTAAGTATCTCTTTTTGGTCTCTTAACTCATCTATATTTTTTAAATAATCATAACCACTTGTACTATGATTTCTACCGTCATTATACCTGTACAGTAATTTTCCAAAATCATGTAACAAACAGCCTATAGCAAGCTTTTGTGCTCTATCGTTCATCATCATTCCTCCTCTTATCTATAGTTTTTTTACAACACCCATACCTAAAGCAGTTTTTATCCCTATCCCTGAATATTGTGCAAAATCTACAAGCATATGTATCATATTGACCATATTTTGACTACCATTTATCTTTAATTTCAGTCTTCCTACAAAACCCGGTATTCTTGTTTTTTCAAGATAAAAATACCTGCTCCTAATTCTATATTCTGCTATACTTACATCTTCAACAATTTTATCTAACAAATTATCGTCCATTATGTCAGTAGTAGTCGACAATGTATCGTATTTTGATATTATGCTCTTCATAATTAAAGCAATATCTGGCATAAATACATATTTTTCATTGCTTTTAAACGCTGTAGGAGTAATAAACTCCATTGTCAGGTATCTACTTCTTTTCTCACCAAGATAGTTATCAGTAAATAAGTCATCAAAACTTGTTTTATAGACACTATAATTTGATATATTCAATTCAGATTCTCTATTTTTTATGTAAATTAAATTATTATTGGTAATAGCATTTATTATGTTTTTGGCTGCATAGTCATTTAATGTATTAATACTCCATATCCACTTATTATCATCTATTTTATATACACTTTGACTATACGGTCTAATTGCTTGCTTGTGCATTTCCTCAGCAAATTCACTACTTACAAGTTCCATAATTGCACCATGCATTACCGAAGACATATTAGTATTTAATTCTAAATTCTTTTCATCAAGAGCAATTTCTAAATTTGTTATCAATGCTACACCCCCTATTAAGCAATATATCCTCTTATGTTACTAATCATATCACATATTTAATACACATTCAACAATTTTTCTTACATTTTGTCATATAAATTATATATTTAATATACATTTTTATTGGTATATGTAATTTCAATAAAATATTTTGTATATATTTCTTGTATATTAATTAAAGCCACCTGTTAACCAGGTGGCTTACTCTCATTCTTATTAAAAATATTGCTGCTCATATTGTGTATAAGCGACATTAACTATTTTTTTATTTTATTTAAAATTCTTAAACACTATCTTTCCCGAATCACTAAGTTCAGAATCACTTAATCCATCAGAAGCATTGGTCCCTTGATTAAGTGCTGCAGAAGTTTCATTTTTATCACATAATGACCAATTACACCAGCTTATCTTTTTATCAGCCATATAATTAAGCCACTTATTTGTTTCATCTGTAAACACACCACCATTGCCGTCAACACTACTTGTTCCCCATTCACTTACGAATACAGGTATACCATTATTGAGAGCATTTGTAATTCTATCTCTGAGCCATTGAGTATGAGTTCCTGCGTAAAAATGGCAAGTATACATAATATTATTGCCACTCAGCCTATCTGCTACAACACTATCTAGGTCTTGGTCCCACTGAGGATTGCCAACTAAAATAATTGCGTCACTATCATAAGTTCTTATTGTATTTATAATCTCCTCTGCATAAGGCTTAACATCTTTACTCCAACTTATACTTCCATTGGGTTCATTACATATTTCATATATAACACCCTTGCTATTCTTATATTTTTGAGCCATCTCAGCAAAAAATTCCTTTGCCTCATTTTTATATGTCATAGGATTTCCGTCACTAAGAATGTGCCAATCTATAATAGCATACATATCGTTTGCTACAGCATTATCAACAGCTGTTGTCAATGTATTTTTCACGGAGTGATTTGATATATAACCATTTTCGTCTGTGTACATAGCAAAACGCATTACATTAGCACCTCTTGCTCCAACAGCTTTTATGTAATCATTGCTTACAAACTGGGGGAACCACTGAAGACCGTGGCTACTCATACCTCTTAATACAACAACCTCTCCTTTTTCGTTACATAGTTGAGTCCCTACAACCTTCAATTGTCCATTTTCACTTACGCCTCCACTAACAGTTGCAACTGTAGTTTGTTCCTGTTGAGGTTCAATGCGTACATTTCCTACATATTTGTCCATTGCTTTTTTTATGATAGTACAAGCCTCTGCTCTTGTAAGAGAACCTTCCGGTCTAAACATACCACTTGAATCACCAGTTAATATTCCATCAGCGTAGGCTGAAAGAGTTGTGTCATAATATCTGCCATTTAGATTACTAAAATCCTTTATTTTAGCCGACTCAACATTATAGTCATACTGAACAGACTTTGCCATGGCTTTCATAACTATCTTGACAGCAAGTTGTCTTTTAATTGGCTGGTCATACATTTCTCCAGTTGGTGGATTTTCGTCATAATCATACCAACCTTTATCCATAGCTGTCTTTAGTATCGGTGCAGCCCAATGACTTGTAATAACATCATTAGAACCGCTAATTTCCATAATTCTGCCTATAACTGATGTAAATTCAGCCGTTGTAATACTTGCATTTGGCTTGAAACTACCATCACTGTACCCCAATAAAATCCCCTTTTGAGCCATTTCTGTAACAGTATTATAATACCAATCACCTGAATGAACATCACTAAAAGCAACCTTATTATTATTCTTTTCTGACTGAACTGAACTTTGAATATCAGTAGCAGCCTTTACATTCCCTGCATCGTTCCCACAAGCACAAAACATACTTGCCATAAGTATTGCAGACACAAAAATTTTAACCTTCATAAGAACCTCCTTTTTGCGTTTCTTATTTTTCATTTTTTAGTATTATAAAACTTAATACTGCCAAATATCTATAATATAATATTAGACTACAGAAACAATATTTACAAGTCAATATTTTACTTTGTAAAACTTTTGTTTAATTCAAATGTTCAATTAAATAAAAGCTAAACTAAAAATCAAAACCACCAGTAAACTGGTGGTTTGAACACCCCCTATAAAGGGAAATGCGTGCTGATTCCCTAAAAGTGAATATTGAAAGGTTTGGCATCGCATTATTTTTACAGGCAGCCACTAAAAGTGACTGTCATTTTTTGCCTTATTTTCTCTTGTCACCAGTAAATGGGTCAATATACTAATTTAATGATATTTGGTCTGACATATAATCTTCTTCTAACTGGTTTCTTATATATTCTTCTATCACCTTTTGATTTCTGCCTACTGTATCAACATAATATCCTCGTGCCCAAAAATTCCTCCTACCATACTTATATTTCAAATTTGCATGCCTATCAAATATCATCAGTGCACTTTTACTCTTGAGAAAACCCATAAACTGTGATATACTCAGATAAAGTGGTATACTAACTAATATATGTATATGGTCAGGACAAGCTTCTGCCTCTATTAGCTCGACATTTTTTCTTTACACAATTTTCGTATTATCTGACCTATATCCGCTCTTAACTCTTTATATATAACTTTTCTTCTATATTTTGGTGCAAATGCAATCCTGCTCTGAATCACACACAGGGGCAGTATTTTTCTCTATGTAACCGGCTGTCTGAAAGAAGCCGGTATAATCCTCACCAATACAGCCTTTGATAAAGATATGGCAGTAACGCTCATCATCTCTATCGACAATATAAATTCGTTCTACAATACTTCGTATCAAAGTAACCAAAATCTCCGGCTGCGCATCTTTTGCATACTCAGCAAAGGATAGCAGCCTTTCTTTTGTCTGTTCCAGATTATGAATCGCAATCATGTTATTTTTACGGTTTTCATCCTGCTTAAACAGCAAGCGCTCTGTTTCCTGCAGTTCCTCAGACATACTCTGAATATCTTCCTGAAGGTAACAGCGGATACTCTCGTCAACCTCACGCATATTTTTCGTTTGCGCAATAATATCCGCCTGTAATTTTTCCTTTTTTCTTTTGAGAAGTGTATATTCCTGTGTAGAATTGGATTGTTCCAGCACCTCCTCAACTTTAATTTCCAGAATCTCTTTGAAATGTTCGCTGTCTTCATCCGACAGACTGGAAAGCTGCTGTACAATAAATTCATCCAACAGGACACCATCTACTGCCTTGAAATGACAGGTCTTTTTGCGATACCCCGGACAGACATATTTGAAACGTGGTTTTCCGTTTGTCCAGCGGTCGGATTCGGAAACAACATTCAAATGTTTGCCACAGATAGGACAATGCACCAATCCTGCCAGTAAAGCATTCGTCTTACGGTGTAGGCGGTTATATTTCTCTGCTATGGCATCCAGAAGTTCCTGTGTTTCAATCCATTGACCGCTGGGAATGAAACCTTCATGCTTGCCCATTGCGATGATCCACTCACTGATCGGCTTGCTTTCTACGGTCTGTATGAATTTTGGAGAAATGAATGTACTGTCGCTGTCCTCATATTTCTCCTGTTCAGTTTTGTTGTAAACGGATAATCCATGCTGACCATTAAACTCAGATAAATCTCCAAATACATTTCCATCATGGTTGATAAAATAATCATAACTGCGTTGATCGGCAGTACAGTAAATTGGATTTTTCAAAACCAGTCTGGTAGTTGATGTATTAAACTGTGCACCGGAAGGGGTTCGATACCCCTCCCGATTCATCTGTTTTGCCGTTGTCTGGATACTGCGGTTTGTACGAAAAAGTTCATACAATCTCTGCACCATCTGTTTTTCATCCGGTACACTGGTTAAGTAGCTGTAAGCAGATTTTCCTTTTCCGCTGCCCGTTGAAACCCTCTGTACGGCAAATCCCATAGGTGTATTGCCGCCCAACCAGCGTCCGTCCTTTGCCAGTTCCATCATATTATCGGTAATTCGTTCTGTCAGGGTATCTCTTTCGAATTCCGCAATGACTGCAAAGAGCTGGATAAAGATTTTTGAAAACCCGGATGCAGTATTGATGCCATTAGAACAAATAAGCAGATCGGCATGATACATTTCCAGGAAATCCATCAAGTGAAGCAGGTCGGTTGTCTTTCTTCCGATACGGTCTAATTTATAACAGACGATTGCTCTGATTTTTCCGTCCTGCACATCCCGCAGCATTCTTTGATAATCCGGTCGGTCTGAAAAATACCCACTCAGCCCCTTATCTTCATACTCCATAAACTGGTAGTCGTCCTCTAAATTCAATTCCCGTCTGGCATAATCAGCACATTGTTTGAACTGAACTCCGATACTGTCACCTTTGTTGGTAATACGAGATTTTCGTGCATATATCGCAACACCTCTTGTGTCAACATTCGTTTGTCTTAATTTCTTCATATTGCTCCACCTCCAACTTTATCATACCGCCATCCCTGTAAGATGCACAAATTTGTGACTATTGTCCCGAATGGTTTCCAGCAGGCAAAATAAAGTTTCCGCATCAAAATACCGGATTTCCTGTGAGATAAACTCCGCTCGTTTTTGCTGAAACTGTTCGAGCATTTCTTTGAACTTCTCTCCTCTGTGAATCACTGCAATCATAAACTCCTCCGTTTCTGTCTGTAATTTTCAACTTTAGACCGAGTTGGGCAGAAGTTGAAAAAAAGTAAAAAAAGCTGCCACATAGGACATCGCCAGCCAGGAAAATTCCCTGACAGGATGTTTCTATGTAACAGCTTTATTCGCTCAAATCTGGGGACAAGTTGTCCCTCTTTTTATGTGATTTTCATATTCATATTTTTATAATTTCAGTTTATCACACCCAAGAAAAATCGACAAGTTTGTCATTGCTTCAAGTTGCGGAGAAATGATTTCTATGATTTTCAACTTCTACAACTTTTGTGTCGAAGTATAAAAGATCAGTATTCAGCATGAATGCACAGCCGATATTTCATATATCGTTCAAAGGGGATTGGGGACGCTGCCCCAACAAGCCGTTTTGTAAAAACGAGTGAACCTGTACAGGTTTACACTGCTTGCCAAGTAGTGATTTCCTTTATATTGGCTTAAAAAATTCCCAACTTGGAAATTTTTACGGAACAACTTCGTGCCAAATTGGCGAGAAGTTCTAACATCAATCATTTACTTCAGACCAACTTGGTCTAAAGTTAAATTTTTAAAATCCTATACACCGAAAGATAACTTTATCCCAATTTGGGATGAAGTAAAAAGACTCAGACTCATAACTTTTCGACAAGTTGTCGGGAAGTTTTTTCAAAAATCAATCCCCGGCATATTGCCAAGGATTGATGCGAAATTTAAATCTCAGCTTCGGTGCAATTTGCACCGAAGCTAAAGAGAGTAAGTTCCAATTCAAGATAAAATGAGGTACAAATAAAACATAGAAACCTGAACTATCCACGTTGTCCACAAACATACCTTCTATTCTACATTCTTGAGTTGAAATATTTGGGGACTACATATTGTATCAATCCATGTTTTATCTGTCCCGGATACCTTTCCTTCCTTATCTACACGAATAATTTGGATATTATCGGATTTTAATGTCTTTAGCTTGCGAGCATAATCTTTAACATCATCAGTTGATGTATCTAATGTCACAATAACAATTTTCTTGTCATCCACATCAAGTAATGTCCTTATAATGCCGTTGATGTGTTCGTCATCCGTACCAAATCCAAATCCCACAATTACGATTGCATCAGAATTTTTCCATTCTGTGTATGTTTCAACATATCGAATTGACATTTCAATGGATGTCATAGGTTTTGTACCGCTTTGCGTAAACATCAAAGGAACTAAAATATGCTTTTCAGAACTTGTTAATTCATCTTTTGTTCCGATTCTATTTACATACGGGTCGTACCACATTTCAGTTGAACCGTTCAAAAAGGCGATCCTCTGGCACAAAATATCTTTTATAAATTCGTTGTAATTGGTTGTTGCAATAGCAGACACCTCAAACAAACTTCTATCCATTGCATCTTTCAACAAATGGTAATATCCTTGTTTGGTATGCGGAGCTGCTTTTTCTGCAATTCCGGCGATGTAGTTTCGGACATTCAGCAAAAAAATGCAGATTTTACAAAATTTTGCCCAATCAGATTCAGGACTGTATAAATAGTGCCAATTAGAATCTATAAGTGATTTGTAGTCCAGCACTACCGCATAAAGAGACTCTATGATATTTTGAGCGAATTTTAAAATCTTTCCGGACTCTGTTTGAGTTTGGGCTTTGCGTTGTTCCAACAAATATTCCATTCCGCTCAAACCAGAAGAAGCGTAATTCAGTTGAATGATTTCGCCGATGTCATCAAAAATATCAATTTCGTCGTCTTTCTTTTCGAAAACACCATCGTTGATTTTTCTGGTAAGTGATTCACTCAATGCCCCAATATGTAACTGCATGATAGAAAGTAAAATCTTTCCTAACTCAAGCCTTTCAACACCAGATATCAGTTCTTTATTTTTATAAACCAGCAACAATGCAGAGAAGTACGAGCTATCAAACAGTTTGTTACCATCACTGAATTCTTTTATAAAAGATATATCCTGACTCATATGAATGTTATCCAATTCTGTTTGAAGCGCATCTTCTAATACGCTGTCAATATTAATTCCATCTTCGGTTTTTAGTCGTATAGCTTCACTTTTTGCAACCTCATCAAATTCGTTGATATGTTTGATAATCTGTTTTCTATTATGCTCTACAGTATCCTTAATAATGTTTTGGAAAACCGATTTTCCAAATGAACTTATATTCTTGTCTTTAAATCCATTTGGCAACCATTGTGTCGCATATCGAGTAGTAGTATTTACTTCATCCCTCATCTTTTTAAATGTTTCTTTACTTTTACTGGTGTCATATCTAAAAATATCAAGGGCAAATTTGCCTCCGGATGGTAGACCATATCCAACTTCGGCACCTGCACCAAATAAAAAACCCAGTTTCATAATACGCCTCCTCAACCCACTTAAACAGATCGTACAGTAGTGGTTATAGTAAAAATTAAATTTCACTGGTATCTTTTTTCTCTGAACAACGGTTATCCAGAGCTCTTTTTATGCTACTCAATTCTGTGCTAATTGTCTTTAACGTTGTCAACAACTTCTCCTCATCTGTTGTTGAAGAATAAAATACCATATAGTGTTCCAAATCGACAAAAATATCGTTTTGGAAATCGGTATCCTGTGATTTGTATTCGATAACTCCCATTATCGGTTTCATATTAGGATTTCCTCGAAGTTTGTTACTACCAATAAAAAGGTCATAATGTTGACCGACACCAATGATACATTCTCTTTCCTTTATTCTTTCCAATTCTTTCCTGATAGACTGTTCTGGAAGACTATCAATAAATGCAGACTCCAAATAAATTTTTACATGCTGAGCTGTTTTATTGCCGTGGTTCACAAAACGGACAACATACCATGTTTTTTGAATATAGTGAAATTCCACTTCTATAATTGGTCGATTCACTTCTGTATACTGCCGTTGCATCTCACATAGTTGCTCTTTGGATGCTTTAGCAGATTTAATATTTGCCCAACAAATAAAGATAGTTGCCACAACATAAATACCCGTGACGATAACCATCGCCCAATCAGCGTTCATCTTATCACCTCATTTCAGTCGTTCACACAGCGGCAGTAACTGTTCCAGTTTTTCTACAATACGTTTTTGCTCGGCAAGAGGTGGGAGAGGTACAAGCGTAAATGAAACTATTTTTTGATTGATCTTGGGCATACTTTCAGATGTTCCTGATGCGCTTGCCATATAATAGTTTCGTGTCACCGGTGCTTTGAGCACATAATCAATGTAATAGATGTCAACCTGACTAGAAACATGCATACGCATCATCAAATCGGGATAAATATATGCATTGTCAGCACCTGTGTAAATGCAGCTTGTACCTACTAATTCCCTTGAGTTGCTTCTTTGAATTAGTAAATCATTATTTTTCAGCCAATATTTGGATGCATCTTCTTTTGAAATATCAACATATTTAAATGCATCATCCTTAAATCTCCCGGATGTTGTTGCTGTTAAAGTAAGATTTTTAATTTCGGTAGGATAAGTAACACCTTTTGGAGAATAGCCATTTGATGGCTTTTCTTCAATGATATCCAACAAATAAACCCACTTCCAACTTTCTGGAATATCGAACGGCTTTTCCTCCTCAGTGATTTCGGGCAGTGGCTTTTCTTTTTTGTTCTTCTTCTCAGCAATCAGCCGCTGTTTTTCCTCTTGAATTCGGGCAAAGAGTTCCTCTGCAGTACCTTCTTCGGGGCGCTGTTCCACCAGTTTACCTTGAATGGCGTACTGCAAGAGGGATTTTTTCATATCCTCCGGGAAAAGGTTGTTGAACTGCTCTAACTTGCTCCATGCCTGCTCGTAACGGTCAATATAGGGCAGCAGTTCCTCAAATTTAGCAACAATCCGCTTTTGCTCGGCAAGGGGCGGGAGGGGAATTATCAATTTCTGTATTCGCTTAATTGCTAATTTGGGTTGCCCTACTTTGGTTGTGACATTAGCAATTTGTGATTGTACAATATTAGATTCTAAACACTTAATCAACCAGTTTTGTTCGAGCATAGAAAATACAAGTCTATCTGCATTTTCTGTTAGATTTGCCCCATCAATTTCTTCAGGTATTTTTCCGACACGTCCTATAGTACCTGCAACTGTGATATAAACATCTTCCTTATGAATAATGTAACGAGCAATGGATGGAAATATATCTGATGGGATGTAAAGTAATCCATCTGTCAAAACCGTACCATCTTTCATATCAGATACACGAATGTACTTATATCCAGTATTTTCAGTTGTTAACTGTCTTCCAGCAGGTATCCTTTTTCCACCTAATACCGTTACTATTTCTCCAAGTTTAACCCACTTCCAGCTCTCCGGAATATCAAACGGCTTTTCGTCCTCAGTGATTTCGGGCAAGGGCTTTTCCTTTTTGATTTTTTTCTCAGCAATCAACCGCTTTTTTTCCTGCTGAATCTGTGTAAAAAGCTCCTCGGCGGTGCCTTCCTCTGGTCGCTGCTCCACTAGCTTGCCCTGAATGGCTAACTGTAAAATGCTGTTTTTCAATTCCTGTGGTGTCATTCTGTTTTCCCTCCCAGCAAAGCGGTAATTTCACTGAGAACCCGATCAATCTCTGCGTTTAGAGAAGCTCTCTGTTCCTCATACCGCTGAATCAAATCCATAGGAGCCAGAATTTCTTCCTCCTCATGGGGATATCCACACTGGTCGAGATTATAGCCCAGTTCCTCAGTGAGCTGCTGGACGGTAAACTTCTTCGCCTTATCAAAACCTTCCTCATTGATCTCCTGACGGTCATTCCACCAATCTAAAACAGGCTGAAAATGCTCTAATTTCATCGGCTTGGTTTTGGAGAAATGCTTGTATCCCTCCGGCATATCCAGGCGATAAAACCAAGTTTCCTCGGTAGGATGTGTGTTATCAAAAAACAGGATATTGGTAGTAATGGAAGTATATGGAGAAAACACACTGCCAGGCAGACGGATAATGGTATGCAGGTTGAACTCTCGCAGCAGTTTTTTCTTAATATTCACCTTCGCATTGTCGGTGCCAAACAGGAAACCATCCGGCAAGATCACCGCCGCCCGTCCATTTTGTTTCAGGCGGTACATAATAACCGACATAAACAAATCAGCGGTTTCCGAGCTTGCAAGGTCAGATGGGAAATGATTCTTCACATCTGCCTTTTCGCTGCCGCCGTAAGGGGGATTCATCAGAATGACATCCACCTTTTCGCTTTCGGTGTAATCTAACACATCGTGAAGCAGAGTGTTGGAGTGGTACACCTGCGGCACATCCAGCCCATGGAGCAACAGGTTTGTGACACAGAGCATATACGGAAACTGCTTTTTCTCAATACCGTAGATGGAATTGCTGTATGCTTCTTCATCCTCAGTGGTGTTCACTAACTTTTTCAGTTCTTTCAGCCAACTGACAATGAAGCCACCGGTTCCGCAAGCAAAGTCCGCCATGGTTTCACCAATCTGGGGTTGAATCACCTGTGCCATAAAATCGGTAACTGCACGAGGAGTATAAAATTCGCCCGCAGAACCAGCACTTTGCAGTTCTTTCAGGATAGTTTCATAAATCTCACCAAAGGCATGGCTTTCCTCATAATCGCTGAAATCCAGCTCGTCAATGACATTGATAACTTGACGCAGCAGAACACCGTCCTTCATATAGTTATTGGCATCAGCAAAGGTAGTCTGCACAATAGCTTTTTTGATGGGAGTAGAGACGTCTACTGGCAGATTTTTGAGAGTCGGGAAGAGCTTGTTATTGACAAAATCCAGCAGTTTATCGCCTGTCAGTGCTGTACCGGATTTATCATCGTGCGCCCAATTCTGCCAACGGCACTCCTCTGGAATAATGGATGTATACTCCTCGTCATCCCATTCCCAATCCTGTTCCTTTGCGTCATATACTTTCAAAAAAAGCATCCACGCAATCTGCTCAATACGCTGTGCGTCGCCGTTGATACCGGCATCGTTGCGCATAATGTCACGCAGACGCTTTACAAATCCTGTTAAATTGCTCATGTTAAATTACCTCATCCATATAAATCGCCTGTTCTAACTCCTGTACCGCTTTGAGATACCCGGCTTTGCCGCCGAAATATCCAGCAATCTTTGAAGGTTTCCCTAATTTCAGGAATGGGTCAAGCTTTAAAATTTCTGTTTTCTCGATCTCATATATGCCTGTATTCATGTACTTGTCCAACAAAGCTTCCAGCACTTCACGGGCAACACCGCTGTATTTACTGAAAAAGTCCCGTTTTTTCACATTGTTAGCTCGTTCTTTGCGGGGCAGCAGCTTTTTATCAAAAGCAACATGGCAGATAAAATCAAAATCATCCACATCGGTCATGTTCTGGTCAGCTTTCAATAGTTCCAGGTCAATCCCTCTATCGTGGAGCAGGTCACGAATCTTCTCTTTCTTCTCCTGTGCCGACCATTGATGGATAAAATTATCCAGAGAAGCATATTCACCCCGAATATTTTCTTTCGTGTAGTCTACAATGCTCTCCTGCCGCAACAGCTTGCCATTTGCATCATAGACTGATACGGTTTTATGAATAATCTGAACCTTGCAGCCATGCTTATCCACAATGGGTTTGTGCTTCGGCTCTGAAGGCAGATCCTGACCGTCTTTATTGCCATCTTCCGGTGTGTCTTTTGGTTCAGCTGGCTTTGCCCCAGGTGCAAATCCTTCGTTAATTTCGATAGGTCCGTCCCAGTCCGGATCAGCAAACAGTCGAGTGACATTGCGGAAATCCATAACCACAAAATGGGTCTTGCCCTCTTTTTCCCGCAGACGGGTTCCACGCCCGATGATTTGCTTAAACTCAGTCATGGAACCAATCATCTCATCCAGCACAATCAGCTTGGTCATCTTGCAGTCTGCACCTGTGGAAAGCAGCTTGGAAGTAGTAGCGATTACAGGATAAGGCGATGAAACCGAGATAAAATATTTCAGCTTCCCCTTACCGTAATCATCCCCACCGGTGATACGTACCACATAGTCAGGATTTTCTTTCATCATATCGGTATTAAGCTTAGCCAGTGCATCCCGCATTCGCAAAGCGGCATCCTCGGTGGCACAAAACACGATAGTCTTTGCCATACGGTCGGTACTTTTCAGATACTTGGTGATTTCTTCCGCTACTTGCTGGATACGGTCTTCAATAATGATGTTGTAATCATAATCGCTGTTGGTATAGATACGGTCAGGGATTTCTATACCGTTGATGTCTTTTTGCCCCTTGCGAGGACGCCAGCCTTCCCAAATATTGGTCATAATATTGATAACCTTAAAAGGTGCCAAAAAGCCATCTTCAATTCCTTCTTTCAGGCTGTATGTATAAATCGGCTCCCCGAAATAACTGAGATTGGAGATATACTTGGTTTCCTTAGGCGTGGCGGTCATGCCGATCTGGGTTGCAGACTGGAAATATTCCAGAATTCTGCGCCAACGGCTTTCTTCTTTCGCAGAACCTCTGTGACACTCATCCACGATAATCAGGTCAAAGAAGTCTGGGGAAAACAGCTCGCTGAAATGCTCTTTGTCATCGTCACCCACCAGCTGCTGATACAAAGAGAAATACACCTCATGGGAAGTGATGGTGCTTTTATCATCTTTCGCCACGTTGATTTTGTGCGTAATTTTTTCCAGCGGAGCGAAGTCCTGCTGGATGGACTGATCTACCAGAATATTACGATCGGCAAGATAGAGAATTTTTCGTTTCAAGCCGCTTTGCAGCATCCGGTACACAATCTGGAAAGCGGTATAGGTCTTGCCTGTCCCCGTTGCCATAACGAGCAGAAGACGTTGCTGTCCTCTGGCAATAGCATCTACAGTACGATTGATGGCATTACGCTGGTAATATCGGGGTGGGTAAGTATTCTGACTTGTATAATAAGGCTGCTCCAATACTGTTTCCTGTGGAAGAGTCAATCCGGATTCCTGTTTATATCGCGCAATAAGTTCCTGTTCGGTTGGAAATTCGTCCAGACTGAATTCCCGCTCCTGACCGGTAATAAAATCATGTTCGGCAAAACCATCGCCGTTGGAACTATACGCAAAAGGTACATCCAGCATCTTTGCATAGGTCATGGCCTGCTGCAAACCATGAGAAACATTATGAGTATTGTCTTTAGCTTCCACAATGGCAATAGGGTTGTTTGCATTAAGATATAGAATGTAATCTGCCCGTTTTGGCTTTTCACGAAATACAAAGTTACCTTTCAGATTGATCTTCCCATCTGTAATACGGGTCTCCATCGTAATTTTATCCCTGCTCCACTTGGAAGTAATAGATGGGGTAATATATTGAAGTTTAATATCTTCTTCACTCATTTGATGCTTCGGTAAAATCGGACTCACATCCATTCCTCCCTTCATTTCACAGAATCATCCGGTAAAATATCTACAATGTCATCCAATGTACAGCTTAGCGTCCGGCAGGTTTTAACCAACACTTCTACTCAAACATCTTCGTTTTTCCCAGCTTTGCCATAGCATTTGTGGTAATCTTCGAGGCTTTAATCAAATCTGTTTTACTCATTCCTCTGTCGATAAGAATTTTCCATAATTTATTGTAACAAACAGGCATAAGTTTCCTCCTTGTTCTACTCTTCTGTTATGTTTTATTATATCACAATTAAAAGAAAACTTCAATTTTTAATTGAATATCTCAATTTTCAATATTTAGAGGTTTTTATCCTCGTCTTTCTTTTCCATTCATTCGGAAAGAAAGGATAAGATCAGTATTACTATACTCAGTATTATTAATATCAGTATTATTACCTTGTGCTTTTGACAACTCTTGAATTGTCAAAAAGACAATTCAGAAAGTGTCCATTTCACAATTCAAGAACTGTCCTCCTACATAAAAAATGGGCTGCAAATTAAAGCAATCCATTTTTCCTCAATTATAAATTAACTCCGCCAAAACTATTTCTTCTGCCTGCGCTTTTAGGCTGTTCATGTACTGTACCCATGCCATTTGATGTGTAGCTTTGTTTGGCATTGAATTTCTCTTAAGTAATTCCGCCATCAGTTTCTCTACTCTGCAATGTGCCGTTTCATCAATCTCCCACAGATGCAGAAATAGTTGATCCCTGAGAATCAGATCGTTTAGTAGCATCGGATTCTGTTCTTGCAGATATACTCTCCTCATTCTGCCGTATTTGCCCAACACTTTGTGTTTATATGGATTCAACTGAATGTCAGGAATAAAATAATCTCCACACTGATAATATCTAAACTCTTGTCCCATAAGGATACCTCCAATCAATTTCTCTTTCTAATGTTATTGTAGTCTGTTTATATCCTTATGTGAAGTTTGTCGATTGTTTTGCATTTAGGGCATCCATGATTTGCTGATAAACTTTTCTGGAGGGTCTACGATTTCCTTTTTCCATCTGATAGTAATAGCTTGCTTTCAAGCCAACAAGCTCGGCAAACTCACGCTGATTCAGTTTTAATTCTTCTCTGATTGCCTTCAAATCCTCTGTATAAGGCGATGCAATGAACGCAGCAAATGAATCACAGAGAAGCTCCGCATCAATTTTCAGCCGTTCTGAGAGCCCCACAGCAGTATCATATGGTATCGGCGTAAGCCCCTGCTCATATTTCAGCAAAGTTGCCGGAACAATGCCTACCTGCTCGGCAAGTTGTCTGCTCGTAAGATTATTTCGTAGCCGATAATAACGTAGATACTCTCCCGGTTGATTGCTCTTTGGTTTTGTTTCAAATGCCAATGTCAGATGAAGGAGCAGCTTTCCCTGGTGGTATTGATACAGTGATGTGTGATTGAAAATATCATTGCAAATACAATATGATATTGACATCTGTAAGTTGAATGTGCTGTACTTTTTATTTCATTTTTCATGTTTAAAACCTCCAATTATTTTTATGCGGTTGCCAAACCCTCATAAATATTATAATTGGAGGTTTTTATATACTAAAGTATTTTTACCTACCCCCAGTAGAACTGGGGGGTTAATTACGCTAAAGCTCCCAATTGAAAATGAGTCCGGTGCAATACCGAACTCATTCTCTCGTAAGTTAATACTTTTGTCTAATCTTTGGGGTTCACTTCATACGCCACTTTCTGGCTTTTATTTATCTTTTCTTGACATCAAGACCACCGTCTCCACATGGCACGATACCCGCTAATTGATGTCGAAATATCTGCCTGTTTTCGGAAACATATCATATCAAAACGGAAACAAGTCCACTCCAATTAAAAAGCTAAATTTACATCCGATTTATAGCGCTTTTTTAACATCAACATCGAAATCTTAACCATTGAAGTATTCGGAAAACAGTCGATATTATCCCTTTGCTACTATATAATGCAGGCTTTTTTAAACAGTACATTTTTGGCCACTGTCTCGACCTCGCGAGACGGTAGTGGTGGAATTGTTTCCGCTAACCGTCACATGATTCTACATATAATTCCCATACACTCAAAACAGTTGAGTTGCCGGATTTCACCGTCTCGACCTAAAATCCTTACATATGATAACTGATATATTCAGGCATTGTTCCTTGCTCCTGATACCTCAAGAAAAGGCAAAACAAAATGTGCAGTGCCATAACATCAATGCATTTTTCATTATCTGTTGTATTCCAGCAATTTGAGCAATTATCAACAACAATCAAACCATCTTCAATATATTTTGTGTAGTTGACATACACTGGAATCCTTTTAGTGATGAGCTTCTTCTTGTCGCTCGGCATCTTTTTTAGTTTTTCATGTATTTCCGGTTCTAAAAAACAGTTTCGCTGAATTGTAATAAAACCATCACAAACATGAGACTTATTTCTATATTTTTCTTCATTTAGGTTATAACCACCATACTCATAAATAACAGTATTACTATCTTGCAAGACAAGATTCGCATATGCTCCGATACCTATACTCATAATACATTCCTCTCCAGCAAATTAAAATGTTCCTCAACAATATGGTTTAATTGTGTAGCTATGCCGGCGAAATCTAAATTCAAATCTAGAGTTCTTACAATAACTTTGTTACCACTCATATAATAAGAATTATCCGGCACAATTATTTCATCAGTTTTGGCATAGAGAAGCATTCCGGATACCTCATGTGGTACTGCTGCCAACTGAATTTCCTTATTTTTTACATAGGTAAAAATCTGATAAAGATTACCAGAATGAAGTTTATGTGTATCATATCGTAATTGAGTGGTATGTGTGTAGTATTTAGCATCAATTATTAAAACTTTCTCTTTATATGTAAGCATAACATCTGTTTGCATTTTAGGAAGCATAGCACCAACACCATCATCAAGCTGCCAAGGTATCTGTGATGCATTAGCAGTAATTTCCGGATATTCTTTACGATAGTATTCAAGTATAAACTTCTCATAAAGATCACACATACGTTGCTCATCTATAAAGTCCATCAATCTGGTACTACCGTCTGAATTTGTTTGCAGCAAGCCTTTTACAACTAAATAGCATACAGAAATTAACATTCTATATGTTTGGTTGTTTCGGTTGTACTGTATATTCCAATTCACTGTGTATAAATCGATTGGTTCTACTTCACCAAAATAGACCATCAGTTTTCTTAACTCTTTTTTTCTTGATTTTGAAATATCAGAGCGAAGAAGCAGTTCAACTGTAGATTTTATTATCATATTCATTATTCCGTTAACAGAGAATTTAATAATACCGCAGAACTTATGGCAGCAATACTGGCAAAGGGTATAACTGTCCAGATAAAACGTGGCTTGGGAAAGGAATATATTCCTCAGACAGAAGCCTTATCAGCACTACGGGTAAAGATTGATATTGCAGAGTCTATTAAAACTCAAACTATATTAAAGAAGCAGATGATTTGTAGTTATGATGAATTCTCCTGTAGCTATATTCTTGTAGCCTTGCTCATTCAATACTTGAAAAGCATATAGTAGATATTTTGTATCGGTATCACTTAATCGCACTCCTTAGATTATTGCTCCAATCTTTAACCTTCAAGGGTTCATCAAACCAGTATTCTTTCAAAAGAGGAATAAGCTCATACTCAACAATGCCAGATAAAGTCTGTTCATGAATTGCATCTGCGGACAAATTACAGAAATAACTATGTCCAATACAGAAGCCATCTCCCAATGACTCATCAGCAGTAATGGCATTGTTTAAGTTTTCAACGCAATTAATAAGCTTATTGAACTTCTCATTATCAATCGCCATTCTGTATTCTCTAAATCCATCTGTTTCAAATCCCGGCTTGATTTCAAAGAAGGCAAATCTACGTCTTAATGCATAATCCAGCATTGCCAAGCTTCTGTCTGCAGTATTCATCATTCCGATAATATACACATTCTTTGGAACAGCAAATTTCTCGTCAGAATATAAAAGTTGAAGAGAAATGCCACGCTTATCGTTTTCAATAAGCATAAACAGCTCACCAAAAATTTTACTCAGATTACCACGATTTATTTCATCGATTATGAAGAAGTAATCATTGTCACTATCGATTTATGCTTTCTTACAGAAATTGTAGAATGCGCCTTTTTTCAATTCAAACCCTTCTGTGGAAGGTCTGAAACCCATGATGAAATCTTCATACGAATAACTCTGATGGAACTGAACCATCATTACTCTTTCAATATCCTTTACGCCCATTACAGAATAAGCGAGTCTCTTAGCTGCAAATGTCTTTCCTACACCAGGAGCCCCCTGAAGGATAATGTTCTTTTTTGCCTTTAGTATTCCAACTAATCTTGAATACTCATCTTCCGGCATAAACACTTCGTCCAAGAAATCCTCGGCTGTATAAACCGGATAGTTCTTTGTTGCTTCTTCTACATCATCTTCGGCATCATTCTCGAATAATACATTAAGCTTTTCAACATATTCTGTGTAAGCGGTAATATCAGTAAGTGTCTTCATAACAGCCTGTCCCGGATGAGGCCACTCGCCATTATAAGTCCAGTTGACTTTTCTGTAGTTTGCATACTCATCTGTGCGTTCATCATCATATTCGTAATCAGATGTTACAACACCACGGCCTACCAGCTGATACATACCTTTCTTTACAAAAATGATATCACCAACCTTCATCTCGTTTGCAAACTGCCATGTAGCATGAGCAGCATTTTTATAAGACAAAGTCGGGTCGATAACTTCCTTCATTTTTGCCTTCATAGCATCCTTGGATTCAAAGGCTTTTAAATCTCCGATTTCACCACAGCCGATTGCCATAATTCCGGCTTTGTAGAACTCAGCCCACATAGAAGAATTCTCACCCGGTGAATATATCCAATAATGAACTGTATCAACATCATAATCTGCCAAAGCCGAACTTACACTATCATGTTTATTCTGGTTTTCAAAAACACCTTTTTTGAAAATGTCAGATGCAAGTTCTTCTGTCATATTTACAGTTTTTCCTGCCTCTGTCAAAGTCCAAACACCATATACGCTCTTATCTATATATCCAGCACTAACAAGATAGTTATGTGCAAATGCCACTTCGTTTTCAAATTTGTTTACATTATTTTTGCCTCGTGTAGCATTTACTTCCTCGTCACTTAATTGCTCGTTTTCTATGATTTTCTTTCGAGCATCCGCAGGTGATGCTGAACCGCCGAGGTCACATAAAGCCTAAATTAATGGTCTGAACCAACGAAGAAACGCTGCTTTTGATGCTTTCTTACCTGTTGCAGCCGCCTTTTCCTGATTTACCTGTTCAGAAATCATCCAAGCATAGTAGGACAATTCTGGGTAATTCTTATAATCATACGAACCTTCATTCAAAGCAATCGTACACGAATCTTTTACAAACAGATAGTCTGCTGCTTTTGGCAATTTATTGATTTTAGTTTTTACAGCCTCAACAAACTCTGCAGGCATATTTTCAACATTAGTAAGATACCATCTATTTCTGGAATCTAAATTTATGAAGCAGTATGGACGAATCCAATAAAGTCCCATTGTCAAATTCCAACGGATACATAACTGGTCGTGAACCAAATCGTACAATTTTGAGAATTCTTGACGATTCTCTTCATTATCCTCAGCAGCTAAAGCAAGTGCTGCTTCAAATACATTCCAGATATTATCAATATCATCTTCTTTTCTGTCATCCTTGAAGCCATAGAATGTTGCTTTTAAGTTGTTAAGAACCGGAATTCCGTCAAAGTTATCCGGAACTTTCGCTTCAACAGCAAACTCTTTAGCAATGCTTCCAATGATGGCAATTCTATTTGCGTTTGTAATTCCTTTATTGAAAAGACCAAAAACGGTAAATGGGTCAATATCTATTATTTCATCTCCGCTTTCCAACTTCGGTACTTTCATATCAATTGCAGCATAAACTGCGTTGATTTTACTTATAAGTGTTTTACGGTCATTTTTGAATGACAGGAGTTTTGAAGCAAACTCCGAATAAAAATCTATCCAACCAAATTGCACAATCCTCTACCTACTTGATTTAGTGCCCAGCTCTGGAACATTTAATTTATTTAACACATCATTACATTCATCGATATGACACCCTTGGAAAGTTGAAAGGATATACATATATGCTTTCTGCGTTCTATCATTAGGGTCAAAACCTAACCCTGATAATCTAAGAGTTTCCTGCGTTTCGTTCAATGATAATTCAAGTCCAACTGCCATCGCTGTGTATGCAGGTAACTTAAATATATGATTTGGGTCTTGAACACGAGTATAATCCATTGGTGCCAGTAATGTTTTATCTTGAAATATTCTCGTATTCCATTTATAAAACTGCATATACTCCCACATTTTGGCCGTTGCCGTTTTACCGAATTGTATTTGACGAGCAAATTGTTTTTCAAAATCTGCTGCCACATTTTCTAATGCCTTAGCCTGATTATATGCATCTGTATTCTGAGACGATGAGTCAAATGATGGTAAGCGCTTGTATTCGACATCTTTATGAAACATACAAGCACGATGACTAAAGTCACCCGAATATTTGATATCTACAAACTGCGACTTAACTTTTGAACACGAATTACAGATAAATGAATACTTAAAATTTATTGTATATAAATGTGGCTTCCATAGTACTGAATTTCTATTGGCACCCTCGCCCTTTTTTCCATCTTTTATTACATATATACCTTTGAATTTCTTGTCAGGTTCTTTAAGCGTCTCAACCTGAGTTTCCCATGCTTTCAAATAAACACGTGGAACGAAATGCTGTTTTTTTGTCGGCATGCTTATCAACTCCTTCCATAACATCTAATCCGCTGTCCGAAAATGTCCTTAGTATCGAGTTGCCGGATTTATTGCCGCTTTTAAAAATCCGCTCAAAAATCGTGACATCTAAACCACTCACTCAATTTGCGTTATCTAATTCGAGGTCACAACCTGACGCACATTTTTCTTCTCGACCACTTTCCGTAAAGTAATTTTTAGTGGTGTTCGATATTGATGTCAAAAGTTAGTATGTGTAAAAAAGGCTTAAAATAAGGCTTTTTCAGATATTACTTGTTTTTCCTTGACATCAATACCACTGTTTCAACAGTTGTTTCAGTTTCCAAGGGAAGTTCTTTCACTTCCTCACCATCAACAGGCACAGGAAAATTGAATACGATCTTCTTTATCCAGCTTCCGTCTTTTCTCTTTTCCGGGAACATCTCAATTCGCTCGATAAAGGCCTTCATAAACTCCTTCTGCTCCGCTTCCGTTGCGGAATGGTAGACTTCATCAAATGCCAGTAAGAGCCGATAAATGTTATCGCCGGAGATTTTCTCCTGCTGGATGCTGCGGATCTGACTTTGCAATTCGCCAATCTGAACTTCGATTTCCTCTATCGTATCATACTGCTCATCATAGCGGCGCTGCAAGTCCAAAATCTTTCTGTCATAGTGGGCATCATTGATGTCCAAGGTATCCATCTGACGCTCCAAGCGGCTTTTCGTTCCAAAGGCTTGCTTTAGCTGTCCTTGCAGAACGGCGATCTGCTTTTCCATATCCTCTGTATCAACCGCCGTTCCGATTTTCGCTTGAATCGCTTCCACAAACCGGGGATTGTTGACCATAGCAGAAATAATCTTCGCCACAAATTTATTGATTTCCGTCTGCTCGATATTCAGACGGAAGCTGCACTCATGCCCGGTAGGTGTAACCGTATTTTTGCAGTAGTAATAATACCGTGTTTTTTTGTCCTTGCTGTGCGCCTTGGCGATATTGCCGTACATACTCTTACCGCAGCATGGGCATTTCAAGATACCGGACAGGATGTGTGCATGGTCTGGATTGTTGACCTTTTCCCGCTTGAAAGAATTGATCTTGCGCTTTTCCTGTGCCAGATACCAATCTTCTTCGGAAATGATAG